>QWCN01000736.1_pt1 | contig 63935 bp, 60 predicted proteins | sample 1972711 | NCBI WGS metagenome assembly QWCN01 (sample SAMN09866707, study PRJNA288562) | Human gut metagenome isolate term1_stool, whole genome shotgun sequencing... | isolation source: gut | host: Homo sapiens | place: USA: California | reverse complement strand
GAAGCTATTTTTATTATAAAAGAAATTTTATTATCAAATGTAACATTTCTTTTATTCATATTTCTTATTTTGTTGCATTTAATTATTTAATTAACAAATTTTTAGAAAAATTATATTTGCTAATTGATTAAATTATTTTGTTTGGTTATACTATATATGAAAAAATTCAAAGGAGTTTTATAATGTCAGATAAAATAAAGTTTTTTTCATTAGGTGGTCTCGATGAAAATGGTAAAAATATGTCAATTATTGAAATAAATAATGATATTTATGTTTTCGATGCTGGTATTAAATTTCCAGATAAAAGGGTTCCTGGAGTTGATTGTATTATACCAAATTATAATTATTTAAAAGAAAATGCTTCAAGAGTTAAAGGATATATTATTTCTCATGCTCACGATGATCAAATGGGTGCATTACCATATATTTATAGAAAAGTTCCTGCACCTATATATTGTTCTTCTATTACAGCTGAATTAATTAAAAATAAGACTATTTTATATGGTTTGAAACCAATTGATTATAATTTCCATATCGTAAGCAGTGGTTCTACAATTATTGATGGTAGAGAATTTATCTTTTTTAAGATGACTCATTCAGTTCCAGGTAATTTATCAGTAGCAATTGATACAAGTGATGGATATATAGTATATACATCTGATTTCATAATAGATTTTGGTGCTAGTGAATTAAATAGAATGGATTTTACTTTATTAACATCATTACCTTTAAAAAAGAAAATATTATTATTAATTACTGAATCATGTGATGCAGAAAAAAGTGGTCATGCTTCACCTAATCATAGAATCACTCAACATATTCAAAGATTATTTTCTGAAGCCAAAGGAAGAATTTTCATATCTATTTATTCTCAAAACTTATTTAATTTACAAGAAGTAATTGATTTAGGAATTAAAACAAATAAAAAAATTATCTTTTTAAACAATGAAGTTAATGAATTATTTTCTGAAAAGATAATATCTCAATTATTCACTATTCCTCAAGCTAATAAAGCTACAATAAATGATTTAAATAGGATTAGAGAACAAGATACATTAATTATTATTAATGGAACAGGTGAACATATTTTTGAAAATATTATTGCTCTATCAACAGGTTCATTAATAAATAATATAACATTCTCAGAGAATGATACATTTATTGTTGCTTCACCATCTGTTCCTGGCACAGAAACTATTTCAATTGAAGCAGTTGATGATGCATATAAAACAGGTGCACATGTCGTAAATTTAACAAGAAAAGATATTTGTTCAATGCATGCACATGAAGAAGACTTAAAAATGTTATTAACAATGCTTGCGCCTAAATATTATTTACCAATAAAAGGTGATTTCCGTCAATTAATGGCTAATGCCAAAATTGCTTTATCATTAAACATGGGATATAACCATAATAATATTTTTATATTTGATAATGGTATGATTTTAAATATTGAAGATGGTATAGCTAAACCTGATTTCAAAAACACAATTGAAAATGGTGATGTTTTAGTTGATGGTATTGGTGTAGGTAATGTAGTAGATTCAGTCATTCAAGAAAGAATATCTATGGCAACAGATGGTATTGTTATTTTAGGTGGTGTAGTATCATCAAAAAACAAAAAAATTCTAGCTTCACAAGATGTTCAAATGAGAGGATTTGTTTTCTTAAAAGATTCAGAAAAAATAGTTAAACAAATCAATTCTATGTTTGATGATGCTTTACATACATATATATCTAATTATTATCAAGATAAAAAAGAAGAATTCATTAATAAAATTGCTGATCGTATAAGTAAATACATCCGTAAAGAAACAAAAAAACAACCAATTGTTATTCCAAACATCATTGATGTTGATGAAATTTAGTTACTTTAATACTAATTTATTAAATAAATTAAATCTTTAAGCAAATTTTTGTTTAAAGATTTTTTTTATTGAATTATAATCTTTAAGGCGGAGGTAATTCTATGAATATAAGAAACGTTGCAATTATTGCCCATGTTGATCATGGTAAAACAACACTAGTTAATCAATTATTAGTAAATTCCCATACTTTTAGGGATAATGAAAAAGTACAAGATAGAGCTATGGACTCTAATGATATTGAAAGAGAAAGAGGTATTACAATCTTAGCAAAAACTACTGCTCTTGATTATAAAGATTATCGTATTAATATTCTTGATACTCCAGGTCATGCTGACTTTGGTGGTGAAGTTGAAAGAATTATGAATATGGTTGATGGAGTAGTTTTAGTAGTAGATGCTTTTGAAGGAACAATGCCACAAACAAGATTTGTTTTAAAGAAAGCTCTTGAAGCTCATGTAAAACCAATTGTTGTTGTAAACAAAGTTGATAGACCAAATGCTGATCCAAAAAGAGTTGTTGATGAAGTCCTTGATTTATTTATTGAATTAGGTGCTCCTGATGATTTATTAGAATTTAAAACAGTTTATTGTTCAGCATTAAAAGGAACATCATCATATTCACCTGAAATTGAAGATCAAAAACCAGGAATGGATCCTATTTTTGAAACTATTATTAGTGAAATTCCTGCTCCTAATGTTGAAGTTGATGCTCCTCTTCAATTCCAACCTGCTTTATTAGATTATTCAGATTTCGTTGGTAGAATTGGTGTTGGATTAGTTAAAAGAGGTAAAATCCATGAAGGTGAAATAATCTCTTTATCAAGATTAGATGGATCTGTTAAAAACTTTAGAATACAAAAATTATTTGGTTATTTTGGTTTAAATAGAATCGAAATTAAAGAAGCTCAAGCTGGTGACATTGTTGCTATAGCAGGTATAAGTGATATTTCTGTAGGTGAAACAGTATGTGAATTAAATAAAGTTGATCCATTACCATTATTAAGAATTGATCCACCTACTTTACAAATGACATTTGGTGTTAATACTTCTCCTTTTGCAGGACAAGATGGTAAATTATTAACTTGTTCAAAAATTGAAGAAAGATTATTTAAAGAAGTACAAAGAGATGTTTCTTTAAAAGTTGAAAGAATTGTTAATACTGAAAACTTTATTGTTTCTGGTCGTGGTGAATTACATCTATCTATTTTAATTGAAAATATGAGACGTGAAGGTTTTGAATTACAAGTTTCTAAACCTCAAGTTATTGTTAAAGAAATTGATGGCGTTAAATGTGAACCATTTGAAGATGTTCAAATTGATGTTCCAGAAGAATATTTAGGTTCTGTTATTGATTCTTTAGCCTCAAGAGGTGGCGAATTAGTTCACATGGTCTATAACGATAATCAAGTTAGAGTTAATTATGTTGTTCCATCAAGAGGATTACTTGGTTTTGTAAGTAATTTCTTAACTATGACAAAAGGATATGGCATTATCAATCATACATTTAAAGAATATAGACCTTTATTAAAAATGAATGTTGGAGAAAGAACAATTGGAGTCTTAGTAGCAGTTGATTCAGGTCAAGCAACACCTTATGCAATTCAACATGTTGAAGAAAGAGGAACAATGTTTATTGCTCCAGGCGCTCAAATTTATGAAGGTATGATTGTTGGAGAAAATAAATATAATTCCGATTTAGGAGTTACAGTTGTTAAAGAAAAAGAAAAGACTAATATGCGTTCTGCTTCAAAAGATTTTACAGTTGTATTAAAATCACCAAGAAAAATGTCAATGGAAGAATGCTTAGATTATATTAATTCTGATGAATTATTAGAAATTACTCCTACAACATATCGTATGAGAAAAAAGATTCTAAATTATGCTGAAAGAAAGAAATACGAAGCAAAAGTTGCAAAACAAACAGATAATTAATGATTTAATATATCTAAACAAGTTTGAAAATCTAAATTAATTTGTTTATAAAGTTCACTTGTAGAAGTGAACTTTTTTTCTTCTCTAATAAAATCAATTAATTGAATAGAAATTTTTTTATTATATAAATTTCCATTAAAATTAAATAAATTTACTTCCAAAATAGGTTTATTTAATTCATTAATTGTTGGATGAACACCAACATTACATATTGCTTTATATTCTTTATTATCAAGCAAAACTTTAGATGCATAAACACCATATTTTGGTACAACATAATCATTAAAATCAATATTAGCGGTTGGATAATCATGATTTTTTCCAAAATGAAAACCATTATTTACCACTCCAGTTATTTGATATGGATAACCTAGTAATTTATTAGCCAAAATCATATTACCTTCTTTTAATAATTTAATAATATATGATGTCCCAATTTTTAAATTATCATATTTTAATTCTTCAACTACATCTACTTTAAAATTATATTTTAATAAAGTTAATTTATTTCCTTTTGCATCTTTACCAAAAGAAAAATCTTCTCCAATTACTACTTCTTTAATATTAAAATTATTTAATAAAAAAGATATGAATTGATTTGGCGATAAATTCATTATATTATTATCAAATTTTAAAACTAGAAGATAATCAATCCCTATCTTAGATAAAATTCTTTGTTTATCTTCTATAGTAGTTATGACGTTTTTGTTCTTTAAATTAATATTATTTGAAAAATCAAATGTTAATACACAAGATTTATATTTAGATTCTTTGGCTTTATTAATTAATCTTAAATGGCCTAAATGTAAACCATCAAAGTAGCCTAAACAAATACATACTTCTTCACTTACTAAATTTTTATCATTATAATTAAACATTATTGTTTGCATCAAATAAACCTCTTTTAGAATAATAATATCCGTCTTCTTTTTTTTCATAAATCGCTAATGCTTCTTTTTTTTCATTAATTAAAAGTAACATATTTTTACCTTGTAAAGATAATTTATTACCATTTCTAATCTTTTTTTCTATCTCATTATCAACTATTAATGTAGGTAAAGTTAACATTTCTACAATAGAAATTGAATCATTAATTGTTAATTCATTAACTTTTTTTGCCATATTTAAATCAAATTTATCAATATTTGTTCTTATTAATTTCACTAAATGTCCAACAGTAGATAATTTAATTGCAATATCTTTAGCTAAAGTTCTTATATATGTTCCTTTTGATACTTTACATTTAAAAGTTAAAAAAGGTTTATTATATTCAATCAATTCAATAGAAAATATTTCTATATCACGTGGTTTTCTTTCAATTTCAATACCTTCTCTAGCTAAACTATATAATGGCACTCCATCATGTTTTAATGCAGAAAACATTGGTGGAATTTGTTGACTTTTGCCTAAGAAACTATTTAAAACATTTTTTATTTCTTCTAATGAATAATTTAAAACATCTTTTTTATCTATAATATTTCCTGTATTATCTAGTGTATCTGTTTCTTCACCTAATTTAATAGTTGCAAGATAAGTTTTATTATAATGTTCTAAAAAAGGAATAATTTTAGTAGCTTGCCCTAAACATACAATCATTAAACCTTCTGCAAAAGGATCAAGTGTACCAGAATGGCCAACTTTTTTAGTGTTAAATAAGCTTTTTACTTTTGCACATATATCAAAAGAAGTCCAATTAGCTTCTTTATTAATTAAAAAAATACCGTTCATTTATTTATCTTTCACCTTTTATTTATTATAATAAATTTATAACTTTAAATAAAGTTTTATTATTAAAGGAGACTATTTTATGTCATTAAAAATATATAGAATTATTGAATTAATTTTAAATGTAATATTTTTAATAATAGGCGCTATGACTTTTAATCATTTTGAAATGATAACAGCTTTAATAATTATTCTTTCATTACAATTTGTTACTTTTTTACTTTCTTTTCTAGAAAGATTTATTTATAAAATTCAATTTAGAATATCGCATTATGTCAATTTTTCTTTATTTATTTTTGATATAGTTTTAACAATTAGTAATATTTTATCTCATCAAAATTTAAAAAATAATGGTTATTTTATATATATTATTTTATTAATGCAAGGAATAATTAATTTAATTGTTTTTATCAAAAACAATGATAAAACAATTGATAAAAAAACATTACCATTAGGAGTATTAAACAACAAACAAAACAAAAGAAATATTTACATTGTCATAATACCCGCCATTATCGCATTACTTATTATATGCTTATTATCTTTAATTATTGACTTTACAGATGCTGTTTTATATACTACATTGATTTATATATTATTGATATCAATATTGACTATCATTTCAAATAAAACAGAAAATAATAAACTAATTATTTTTGAAAACGATTTAGATTATCAAAAAATGGAAGCACAATATAAAGATTTATTAAATAATAATCTACATGAAGAAACTAGAAATTATTTGTATTCAATTTTATATATTTACGAATCATTATTTGACAAAGAAAAAGGTCAAGAAATATATTCAAAATTAAATAAACCTACTAATAATTTATATTTATTACAATATTTTAGAATTTATTTATACAATATAAAAGAAGATGAAAAATGGGAAAAAGAATTTAATTTAATAAAATATGAAAAAGCATTCAAAAATAAAATATATCAAAATTATTTAAATAATTTAAAACTCCAACATGATGCTTTATATAAAGGTAAAATATCTTATCCAATCGATAAAATATTTCCAATTAATAATAGTAAAACTAAATTAGATAAAGCATTAAATTTATATTTTATTGCTCAATATTACAAAAAAATTAATGATGAAATAAATTATAATAAATATAAAAATTTATTCTTAAAAGATTATAGTGTATTAACTACTTTAAAAGATAATATTTAAAAACGATGCAAATTGCATCGTTTTATTATTAATTATTTTATTTATTTTGTGAAGAGAAATATTGTTGCCATCTCCAAGAATCTCTACAAGCATCAATAATTGTTTTAGTAGCTTTCCAGTTTAATTCTCTACTGGCTTTAGAACAATCTGCATAACATTCAGCAATATCTCCTAAACGTCTACCGACAATCTTATATTTAATTTTAATATTATTAGCTTCTTCAAAAGCATGAACTAATTCTAAAACAGAAGTTCCTTTACCAGTGCCTAAATTATATATCACTAATCCAGAATTCTCATGTAATTTTTTTATAGCAGCCACATGACCAAGAGCTAAATCAACTACATGAATATAATCTCTTACTCCTGTTCCATCAATAGTAGGATAATCATTACCAAATATAGATAAACACTCTCTTTGACCAACCGCTACTTGAGTAATATATGGCATTAAATTATTAGGTATACCATTAGGCGCTTCACCAATTAATCCACTTTCATGGGCTCCAATAGGATTAAAATATCTTAATAAAGCAATATTCATTTCTGGATGAACTTTATATACATCTTGAAGAATACCTTCAATAATTAATTTAGTTGTTCCATAAGGATTAGTAGTACCACCAATAGGATCAGATTCAAGAATTGGAACTCTTTTAGGTGTTCCATATACTGTAGCAGATGAAGAAAAAATAATATTTTTAACTCCATATTTAATCATTGTATTTAATAAATTAATTGTATTCATAATATTATTTTCATAATACATTAATGGCTTAATACAAGATTCACCAACAGCTTTAGAACCAGCAAAATGAATAACATCTTCAATATCTTTATTTTCTAAAAATATTTTATCTAATTTTTCTTTATCTAATAAATCAACAATATAATATTTAATATCTTTTCCAGTAATCTTTTTAATTTGATCTACCATTTCAATTTTCGCATTTGATAAATTATCAACAACAATAGGATTATACCCTTTATTAATCAATTCAATAACAGTATGCGAACCAATATATCCAAGTCCACCAGTAACTAATATAGACATCTTTAATCTCCTTTTTACTAAACTATTTTATCATTTTAAAAATTTAAAATAAATATTATTCATTATATTTATATGAAAAAGATTTGAATCCTATTTGTTTTATACCAAAATTATAACACTGAGAAGATTTATAAGGTGGAGCAGTAAATCTTATTTCCAAATATGTAACATCTTCTCCACTCATATAAAAATTAAATGGTTGAGAATTATTTTGAAGATTATAAAAATTTTTAGGACATTCAACATATTTAGTTTGAACTATTTTTCTATCATTATTAAATCCATATACAGTTATCCAAGGATGATCTTCATCAACTTTATCATTATTATTAAATATTCCTGTAAAATATAATCTAATTTCCAATTTTAAATTAGAAACGAAAAAAGGAGTTTGTAATCCTAATCTAGCACCAGTATTTGGGAAAGTAATTTTCCATCCTTTTTTATCGTTATCATAAAATTTAGGTGTTTTTACAATTTGATGACCATGAATATAATTAAAGCCATTTGGGAAAGATGATTGAAAATCATATAATGTTTCTTTTTCATTCCATACTTCTTCTAATTTAGTGGTTGGTAATGATAGCAATTTACTTCCATCAGGATTATATATATTTTCATCATTATTAGAAATAATGCTACTTGTATTTGATGTACTTGTTGAATTATTAATTGAACTGCTATTTTTTATAATTGATGAGCTAGTATTTTCTATACTTGATAAACTATTATTTATTAAATTTGAAGAATTATCACTTGAATAATTAGATAAATAACCACTTGTTCCATTGCCAAAAGATGTATCTAAAGATGATATTGCATTATTAGCACATGCACATAAAATTAATATAGCACTTAAAAATAAATTTTTTTTAAATTTCATAACTACTTACCTCTCAATTAATATAACATATTATTGTTTATACAAGAATAAATTATATATTTTTTATAAAACTATTTTTTTAAATTTAAATCATTTATAATATAAAAAAGTAAAGAGTGATGAAAATGAATTATAGTGAAAAAATTATTTCTCTTAGAATTAAAAACAATTTAAGTCAAGAAGAACTAGCTACTAAACTCAATATTTCAAAAAATAAAATCATTTGTTGGGAGAAAGGATTACTTGTTCCTACTTTTTATGAAACAAAAAAATTAGCTACTTTTTTCAATGTTTGTTTTGACAATATAGTAGATGATAATTGCAATGATACATTAGAAGATAATATTAACTATATAAATGAAAAATCTAAAGAAATAAAAATAGCATCTATAATTATTGTTTTAATTTCTTATGCTTTATTATTTGTTTTTTTCTTTGCTAATGTTTTAGCAGACGCTTTTAAACAATATATTCTTTTATTAGGATTTAAAATTGAATTAACAACAACTCAAGATAATAAAATTTATCAAATAATAACTTTATTTATTTTTTTAAGTTATTTATTTATGATAATTACTCTATTATTTTTTATATTCTTTTATTTAAAATCAACATCTAGTAAATTTCAAAGAAGGTATTATTTAAGATTAATATTAATAAGTTTAATTTTTATTTTTTCAAATCTAATAATGATTATTTTATATAATTTCAATGATATAAAACTAAATTTCTTTTTAGTTTATATACTTGCATTATTATTTTCATTTAGTATTTTATCTATTATTGAAAAAGTTATTATTGTCTTTAATAAATCATCATTATTAGTAGAAAATAATGTAATAATTAGAAGAATTAACATTTTTTATGTTATTTCTTCTTTAATCTTATTAATAAGTTTAATTATTTTATTCATTTGTAATTCCACATCTATCAATAATTTTATATTAAATTATTATATATGCACTCTTTCATTTTTTTCATTATCATTCATTTATTATTTAATTAAGTTTATTGCAATTAAAATAATCGAAAAAAATAAAAAACATACAGTTTAATAGCTATATGTTTTTTTAATAATTTTAATTATATATTAGTATGATCACCAATAATTGTTTTATTTATATCAGTGATATCTAAATATATCTTATCATCATTGACTAAATCTGCAATAAAATGATAACTTTTATTATTTTCATCATACCAAAAAGTATAGTCTAATAATTGGAATCTTAAAATTGTTTCATTAAAAATCGAGAATAATTCAGATAAGAAATCACTATAAGCATTAAGATTTTTTTCTTCAATAACAAATTTACCACCATCTATTTCTCTAGCTTTAAAAGTTTTTTCATCTTCCCAATCAAGATCAATGAATGAATTTACAACATTATAAATATCTTTAAATGAATTACCTTTGTTATCAGTATAAACACTACCAACAGTAATTTTATTAGTCACATCATTATAAAGCATATTCTTTACTACACCATCTGAAATAATAAGACCAATATCACCTTCATCTTTTCTATTAGTATATGAATAATAAGCATCTTTCATATATTTACTAGTCATTGTGTAATTAGGTTTTCCTTCGGTTTTATAATCGCTTCTTACATTAAGAGTAAAATTTCTCATATTCTTTAAATATCCTAAATATTTAAATAAAGAACTACCTTCTCCTACTCTTATTTTTCCACCATTATTAGAGTCAATATATTCTATAATTTTTTGATCTTGAACTGTTGAACCAATATTTTCAACAGTCATAATAGTAGTTCCTCTTCCACTAGTATTTTCGTTGAACGCAACAGCTAATTGAAGATTAGAATTAGAATCAATAGTAAAATACATAGATTCTACGTCATTATATGACATTCCTTCATATGTAGAATCAACACTATAACCAGCTAATGAAAATAAAATTTTACAATAATCATTATTTAAATTACTAAAATAAACTCTATCTTCATCATCATAAATATTTTCATAATCAATATCTACATCTTTAAAAGTGTAAAGGTTATCATATAAAGAATGTAAGTTATTGCCATCATTATCTACTTCATAATAATCCGCACTAAAAACACCATCTCTAGAAATATTAAATCCATATATTCCATTATCATCTTCAATATAACCTTCCATGCTACCACTAACTAAATCTTTATAAGTGTATATTCCTGAAGAAAAAGAAAGAGAAAAATCTCCACCATAATCGATTACATTTAATGTGTAATTTACTTCAGAACTTTTTAATAAATCTAATTTATCCATTACTTTATCAACAATTTCAATTTCATCAATTTTAAAACTGCTATTACTATTTTGCCCTATATTACAAGATGTTAATAATGTAGCAAAAGATAAAACTACGATTAAACTTTTTTTCATTATATTACCATATCATATTATAAATAATAAAATTATAATATTACCTTTCTTTAAGAGCTTATATTTAATATATATATTCTTTTCTTGATAGCTCTCTTAAATCAAGAAAATGTATTTAAATTATAAATCTTACGAATTAATTTCTCTAGTTAAATGATATGTAACTGATAATTTTCCTTCTTCTTCATCTTCTTCTGAAAAACTAATATCAATTTTTTCATAATCAGGAGATGTAATATTAATAGATAGTTCTTCTACATATCCATTTGTAAAAACAGTATTGGAACTTGTTGTGCTAAATTTGCCTCTGTTTAAAGAATACACAAATTTGCAAGAATCATAAACACTTCCATCACCTTTTAAAATATTAAGTATTGCATTTGATTCATCTATGAATTTTAGTTCAACACTATAATTATGAAATTCTTTATTACGTGGAGCTTTATATGTAGAATTTTTAAGAATATTATATGCTTCTTCAGAAGTTAATGGTTTAATAATTTTAACTTTCTTTTCTGCACGAACATTCTTATCAACATTAGAAACCGCAATAATAGTAACAACATGTTCTTTTTCAGTCATATTATTATTACCTTTTAGATGATAATATTTCATGCCATTTATATCACTTGAAGTAATAGTAGCATATTTTTCATCACCTTCTAATAAAGAAACAGTAACATCATCATTAGCGCCAAATGGTTCCATATTAAGATAAAATTTAACTTCATCTTCACATGTAATACAATCATCAACAGATGAAAATTTAATACCAGTAGGATTAGCAATATTAACGCTTAGTTCATATTCTTTCGTTACGTTTTTACTTTTTACAACAATAGTTGATTTACCTTCTCCTAATGCATTTAAAGCAGTTTTATTTGGAGCAATATCAATAACATTTGTATTGCTAGAAGAAATAATTTCTATTCTATCAAAATTTAAATATACACCATCTGGCTTATAAGAAGTTGGTTCAAAAATGATTGTATCACCTTTAAAAAATTGAGTTTTAGGATTCTTTTTCTCTGTATCAGTAGAAACATAAAATGATAAATCAAAATCATTATAATAGAATTTAGATGCATCAATAATAGGATTATTTTCAACTTTTCTTTTTCCAGAAACCAAATTAGCATTACATGTTTCATATGACTTAGTTACAGCATCAGTTTTTATATTAAATGATTCATCAACATCAGAATCATTATAAACATTTTTTGTAAATGTAACATTCTTAAAATTATCGTTATCAAATACAATTTTCAAATCAATAAAAGTTGCAGTTGTAAAGTCTTTAAATTTAGTTGAAAAAACTACTTCATTGTCATTTAAAGTTAAATTATATTTAGATGCATCATAGAAATTATCATTCAAAAGATTAGAAACATATGTTCCTATTCCATAAGTATATGTTGAAGAATAATAATTTGAATAAAATGCTGGTAAAGAAACATATTTATTAGCGTTATTAAGAGATACTTCACCAATAAAAGTATTATTACCAATTTTATTTTTTTCTGAAGATATTATTTTTCCTTCACTACTTACAAGAGTATATAAATCATCATCTAATAATCCATAATATAAACATTTATTAGAACCATCAAATGAAGTAATATTATTATAAATATGATCATTATAAATATTATAGTTAATAGTAGATTTTTTTATACCAGCATTACTTTTACTATTCATTTCAATAGAGCCATTAATAATATTAATATTTTCAAATAAAGCAGCATTTTCAATCTTTGACATTGTTTTATCTAAATTGATTTTATTTTTATCTGCACTAACAGAAATAGATAATGTTATTGGTGTAACATCACTATTTTCTACACTAATTTTTATTTGACAAGTACCAACAGCGATACCTTTTAATAAACCAGTACTTGAAACGGTTGCAACACTTGATTTAGATGAAGAATATTTGAATTTTAAATTAGATATAGTAGGTAAAGAAGTAACTGATATTTGTAATTCTTCACCAACAGCTAATACACTTCTATTAAAATTAGAAGAAATAGATTCTAATTGTATATTATCAGCATTAGATATTTTTATTGAGATTGTAGCTTTTTTATTATTTATAGTTGAAATAATCAAATTGGTAGAACCTACCGCTAAACCTGTTATTGTTTTCTTTTCTTTATCAAGCACTATTAATGAATCATCATATGTATATTTAACTGAATTTTCTGTGCTATTTTGTGGCAAAATTTCATAAGAAAAAGAAACAGTTTCGCCTACTTTTATATTAATATTCTCCTCACTAGCTTTTATGCTAGTAGGGAGAACTTTTTCTAATTGACTTGAACTAGTTTGTGAACTTGTATTATTTGATGATGTATTTGTACTACATCCAAATAAAGTTGAAATTAATAACAAAGAAATAGGAATAATCACTTTCTTCATGTTATTGTTCGACCTTCGAAGTTGATGTAGATAAAATTATATCACATGTTACTGTAAAACTAGTAAAATCAGCGGAATTGTCAAATTTATAACATTTTAATAATTTGTTATCAGTTGCTGATCTAATAACTAAATATATCATTGAATCAGTATTGTAACCAGTATCTCCACCAATAAATTTAATTCTTATAGAAGTATATGCCTTAAGTGTATTATTTTTAGTATCAAAATCAGAATAACTCCAAGCTCCAGATGAAGTTTGTACTTTAATATATTTTTCGCTTTCTGTAGCAATTGTTATTTTACATTGAGCAAATACTTTAGGAGCAACATTTAATATTAAATTGCTACTTTCTATAGGTGCAGTAAATTCAATAGTTACATCATTAGAAGAACTTGTAAATGTGAAATCAACATTTTGATCACCATTTTTTAAACTAATTTGTTCTTCATTATCAATATAACGATTTTCACTATTAGTTAATGTAATAATTATATTATGTTCTGAATATAAATTATAAGTAGAATCAGTAGGTTTTGCATGTTCATAATATGTTGTATCAAGAACATCAATTTTTAAATCTTCTAATCCAGTAACTAATAATGTACTCTTACTTGCTTCAATAGTTTCAACTACTATAGTAGCGTCTCCGCCTGGAGCAGTAAATTGATATTTATTTTTAAATGTACCTTCTGTTATTAATGATAATTCTTGTGTTGTATCACCATATTTTAAAGATACTTTAGAAACACTAAATCCATTCTTCATTGAAATAGAAATATATCCAGTATCTCCTTCATTAAATCTTTTATCACTTACAATTGAATTTTTAGAATTATATAAATTACTTCCTTTTACTCCGTTATTTTTATCTTCAATACTAAACTGAGAAACATTAACAACATTTCCTAAAACAGTTACTTTTACATCTTTTGAACCAATAGTAAATGTCCATTTAGTTGGATTACTTGCATTTTGAGTTAAATCAGTAATTGAAGAATCATCTAAAGATAATCCTGTAACAACAAACCCTAATTTTGCATTTACAGTAATAGTAACTATTTCACCTTCTTTATATGAAGATTTATCAGATGTAATTACATATTGATCAGTATGAGTTTTATCTAATATAACATTTTTTAATTTAATAGTTTCAAAAGTTAAATTGACATCTCCTTCATCTGGAATAACAAAACTATATTTATCACCAGAAGTACTAGTTTCACATTTTACTTCTTTTCCTTCTTGATAATAAATTTTTGAAATTGCATATCCTTCTTTAAGAGTAGGGAAAACATATACTTTAGTTCCAGAAACACCAGATGTAAGTTTTGAATAGTCAGCATATGATGAATATTTACCAAATTTTACATCAGTAACTGTTCCATCTTTAGGTAAAGTAAAATTTAAAGTCTTGATTTCTTTTAAATTCATATGTAAAACAACATCTCCACCTTCAGGCATAATAAAACTTAATGTTCCTTTACTTGAATCCCAAACATTATAACTATTTGGAATTATAGATAAACTTACTTTTTTATCATTAACATATGCACTATCTAAGCCTTCAATTTTATAATTTCCATTAGCTGTAACACTTAAGCTAACCCATTCACCTGGGGTATAAGTAGTTTTACCTACAACATTTAATTTTTCTGCATCGAAGAAAGTAACATTATGCACACCTACATTTTCAGTTGTAAAATCAAATGTTGCATCTGTACCATTAAAACTATATGAAAAAATTTTATATGTAATAACATTATCAGAATATGAATTAACCGCTACTTGTGTAGAAGTAAATCCTGTATAAGTAGAATTAATTGTATAACCATCTTTATAAACAACATACAAATAAAAATCAGCATAATTATTCGCACCAGAATTTGGATAATATCCGCCATTTTTAGCGCCATAAATTTTAATATCTTCTTTACTATTTAAAGTTAATTTAAAAGCCTTAGTACTATTTTCAACTTCTTTAAATGCTTTTACTAAAACTAAATCAACATTCTCAGCTGGCATAACAAATTTTCCTGTATAAACTGAATCTTTAAGTGTTGTTTCACATTTAACATCATTTACATAAAGTTCAACAAAATATGATTCTTTATAATTGCCACCTAAATTTACACTAAAAGCTACTTCTGTTCCAACTCTAATATCTGTAGTTGTTAAATTATTATCATTAAGTTCAAATGCTTCAGTTGTACCATAAGAAATCTTAAAATTAGATAAATCTTTTCCTAAAATTTTAAGACTATTAAAATTAGAATTAATTTTTTTCGCAACAACATTAATATTTATTGCTTTATCAGGCATTGTAAAAGTATATTTTGATCCTTCAGTAATAGCAGTTAATTCTACATCATCAGAAGTAATTGATTTAAATTCAAAATTTTCTTGATAAACCAAATTTAAAGTAATTTCATCACCAAATTTTGCTTCTAATGAAGTTAATCCATCTTTACCAAAAGTAACACTTACACCTTCACTGGTAGTTACATTAATTGCGTGACTAGGCAAACAAGCTTCAGCAGAATCACAACATTTTTATTAGGCATTACAAATTTATAAGTTAATCCTTCTTCTACAGTTTGTAATGTAACATCATTTGAAGAAATAGATTTAAATAAATAATGTTCACTATATGTTAAAGTAACTGTAACTTCAGTTCCTTCTTCAACTTTTAAATTATCTTGACCATTAAATTTAAGATTAATTCCTTCACTTACTTCTGCACTAACATCATATTTAGCTTTAATAGATTCCGAACTAGTAGAACTAGAAGAACTAGTAGAACTATTTGATGATGTTGAAGTTGTTGTTTGACAAGATGCTAAAGCAATGCCAAATGCATAATTTTCTTTTTCATAAATAAATTCTCCTCCAAAAAAAATAAACAGTCATTTTTTTTATTTAATATTAAATAAATAATAATAATTATTTACTCATTCATAGAAAATAACATATTTGAGACACATGTTTCAATAATAAAAAATTTTTTATAAAAATAAATATGCAAAAACATAATTTCAATATTGAAAAATATTCATTTTTCTATTAAATCGTTTTTAATTTAAAAAATATTAATCACAACTATTTAAATATATAAACAAGTTTTAATTATAAATTTTTTTCTTTTTCTAGTTTAAGAAAAAATTCACTTGATTCAGCATCTTCATGTCTTAAAAAAGAGCTAGTTTCAGTGTTAATTTCTTTAATAATTTTTCTTTCTTCTTCAGTTAATGTAAATGAATATACATCTTGATTTGTTTTCATTCTTTCTTCTTTAGTAGTAGTTGATAAAACAACAATACCATTATCTAATAAATATCTAATAATAACATTAGCAATGCCAGTATGATGATTTTCAGCAATTTTTAATAATGTTGGATTACTAAACATATTATTTCTTCCTTCTGCAAAAGGTCCCCACGCTTCACTTACAACATTATATTTTTCATCCCATTTTCTCCAATCATCTTTTTGATCAAAAGGATTAATTTCAATTTGATTAATCATTGGTTTAATTTCTACATGTCCACATAAATCTATTAATCTATTAGGCCAAAAATTTGAAACACCAATCGCTTTAGCTTTTCCTTCTTTATAAATTCTTTCTAAATCTCTCCATGCTCCATAATAATCACCAAATGGTTGATGAAGTAATAATAAATCAACATAATCAGTGCCTAATTTATTTAATGATTTAATAAAAGAATCATAAGTTTTATTATCTCCAAAATTACTAATCCAAATTTTAGTTGTTAAGAAAATTTCTTTTCTATCAATGCCAGATTCTTTAATTGCTTCGCCAACTTCTTTTTCATTTAAATATACTTGAGCAGTATCAATATGTCTATAGCCAGCTTTTAATGCTTTTAAAACACATTCTTTAGTTTTACCATTTTCTGGAATTCTATAAACACCATATCCAATTTCTGGAATTTTAGCTCCATTATTTAATTCTACTAATTTCATATTTCCTCCAAGATATTTTTTCAATTAAAATATACAACAAACAAAAGTAGTGTCAATAAAAATATTATATTTTTCAAATAATAATTAAAAACTAGAATAGTTTACTAACCATTCTAGTTATATATTTATTCAATATTTTTTTATAATGAACTAATAATTAATGTTACATATACTGCTTCATAAGAACTAAATGTAGTTGAAGTATTTGTTGATGTAAAATCAAATTCATTTACAACTGTTTTAGTTTCATCATCAAGTGGTTTATTATAAATAATTAATTTATATGAATTATTTTTAAAATCAGGATTTTTTAAAGAGAAATCTAACTCATCACCAGAAATGAATTTGGATGTAATTACTTCATTATTCTTTGTAGAGTCAATAATTGTTAAATTACTTGTAGCATTTTCATCAAGATAAACATCTTTTAAAAGTCTATTTTCTTTAGTTGAACATGAAATAATAATATCTTCATTTGGCATTGTAAATTTTAATGTAGTGAAAGTAGGAGAAAACTCTACATCTTTTCCGCTAGCAGTCTTAATAGTGGTTTCTTTAAGATTCATTTCTTTATAATAATTATTGGCAGTAAAATCAATTTTTACTTGATGCCCTTCAATTATTTGACCATCAGTCGTTTCTTTTTCACCATATGAATTAGGGTATAAAGTTTTATCAATTATTTTTGTTGATATATCTTCTTCACCAAAATTAAAATTAATTTTATATTTTTGTGCTTGATGTAAATCAAAAATAATTGTTGAATTTTTATTTGGCATTGTAAATTCATATTTATTAGATGACAAAGTAAGTTCTAAATCATTTAATTTAACTGAATTAATTGAATAACCATTTTCTAAAGACAAAGTCATTGTTAATTTAGCGCCTTCATTAATCAAATCACCAGATTGTACTGTTTCATTAAACATATTGACAACATTTAATTTTTTTATTCCTTCAACGCTATTAAAAGATAATGTATAAGTGTTTACTTTTTCAAAATCTACGACAATTTTTACATCATAATCAGGTGCTTTTAAAGAAAATGAATAACCATTATAAGCAGTTAGTTCAGTAACTATATTGTTAGTAATTCCAACCATGGAAACTTTTTTAACATGATATCCAATTTTTTCTTTAATAGTAGCAGTAACACTTTCACCAATCTTAGCTTTTGTTTTTGTTAAAGAAATTGTATATGCATCATTTTCTTCATAAGAAATATTAGTGTATTTTTTTACATCAAAAGTAATTTTATTAGTATGACTTCTTCTACTTTCTTGAAATGTTCCTGAATAATAACTACCTGAATATGAACTAACCATTTTTGTTTCGTCATTTATATAGATATATTCAATATAATAACCATCTTTCGGTGTAGCAAATAAATAAAATTCATCACCAACAAATCCATTATTAATTTTATTTTTACCATTTGTATCTGAAGCAAAATAATAATTTTCAATTAAATCATTTTTAATAACATTAAATGTAATAGGAATTTCAAGATTAAATGTAAATTTAATATCGCAATTTGGCATTATAAAATATAATGTTGAGTTTTCTATATTATAATAACATTCGCTTGAATAAAAATATTTTCCATTTGTTAATGATTCAACTGTTGGATCTCCATTTACTAAATAATCATTTGTTGGTTTAATGTTTAAGCTAACAGGAGTTCCAGCATAAAATTCTTGATTTAATCCACCACTTACTCCAAAATTATCTGTATTAGCAAAAGAAATTTTATTTTTTGTGCTTATTGCATGAGAAGTAATTTTTATTGTAACTTCTTTAAGTGAAGAATTATATATACTAAAATAAAATAAATTTGTTTCGTTATTAAAAGATATAGAATTTTTATAAGAAGTATAATATTTTATATCATTTTTATAATCAAAATAATAACCATCTTTAGGCATAACACTGAAAACAATACTATTTTGATATGTAGAACTAAGTGGGTTATAATTTGTTTTTTGTACTTCTTGATTATTTTCTACACCAAGAACTTTTACTTGTGTTTCATCACAATCTATTTTAATTTTAATTTTATTATCTTCAGTTGCAGCTTTTAAAGCAGGATAAACGACAATAGAAGCATCATTATCAGAAGGCATAGTAAATGTACCTTTATAATAAGAAACATTGTCAGTGCTCTTTTCTGAGTCTAATGATAATGAATAAGTTTGATAATTGACATCAAATTTAAAATCATAATATTGTGCTAAAGATTTTTTCACACTAATTTCAATATTTTTTTCTGTACCTTCTTTGATTTCTTCATCAATTGTTAAACCTTCTATTGAACTAATAATTGGTGAAATAGAATAAAATGATTTAATTTTATAATTTTGAGGAACATATTTTGAAATTAAACTAATTGAGATTGCTTTATCAATCATTGTAAATGTTACAGAATTATTTATTATTGAAGAAAATACAATATTATCATCAGAAGAAACATTTTCTAAAACATATTTATTCTTTAAAACAACAGATAAAGTTACTTCTTCACCTTCTTTAGCTTGATTAACTTCTTGATCATTAACTTTTAAAGTGTATGAAATAATATTTTCATCACCATTAATTGTAATTAATCTATTTTCTAAAGGTTTATTTTCTAAAATAACAGATATAGTAACATCACTTGCGACCATAACAAAAGAATAATGATTATCATCAACTTTTGTAACAGTTAAATCATTTACTTTAACTTCTTTAATTAATTTTTTTTCATTAGTAACATTAATAGTTATTGTTACAGTTTCACCTTTTTTAGCAGTTTGTTTATCAACGCTTATAGTAGCATCATCATTATTAGTAATATTTACTTTATAATATTGTTCAACTGAACTTTCGCTTGATGAAACACTATTAGAAGATTGGTTTATTGAGCTACTAGAAGTAGTAGTTCCACAGCTACTTAAAATAGCAGTTAAAACTAAAGAAGTAATTAATAATAATTTTTTATTTTTCATTTTATAATCCCCTCTCTTTTATTTAAGATTTAATAAATAATCATCAATAAGTTTTACATTACTAGAATTGAATCCTGAATATGAATAATTTTGATAATCAAAGACTCCTGCGCCTTTTATATAAAGATATGCTCCAACATATACAACACAATCTTTTTCTTCATTAGCGTTTTTATAAGCAAGAAATAAACCTAATGGAGTAGCATCAAAAGCAGTTATATATTTTTGAAATAAATAATAAGTAATATCAGCACAATCAAGAGAGTTACTAACATATTCATTATATGATTCGTCAAAAGTATTAGTATTTGTTTTTTCATAAGTAAACAATTTATCATCAGTATAATCCATTATCCAAGTAAGATTTTCTATAAATTCATAATATTTTGTATAATTTGTAAAATTATTTTCTTCTCTATATTTATCATTACTTACCATTAATTTCATTTCACCATCAATTGATTTATATTCAAAATAATAAACACCATCACTTTTAGTTGTTTTAGAAGAAATATTAATATATCCAAAATCAAAAAGCGTTTTATTAGAATTATTTATTTGTAATTCTGGATGGGCATTATAATATTCAATATATTCATCTGTAAAATCATAATAAATATAATTTTCTGTATAATAGCATTTACCCATGTTAATTTCTATTTTTTTACCATCTACTGTATCTACATAACGGCCTAAATCTCTTATATAATTATGATTTCTAGATAGATCTTTTATTTTTAAAATATCACTTTCAACAGTTGGTTTACCAATAGAATTTTTAGATAAATAATTATTTAATAAAGCATTTTCTTCATTAATCAAAGAAAAATTCATTGTAACTATTGAAGAAGAAAAATCATAAATTGCAGAAAAATTATTTTCATCTTGAACTTTTATTTTTAATGAAGTTAAACCATTAGATAAACTTTGATATGCAGAAGTTTTATCGTTTGTAGTATTAAAATTTTGATTAATAAAAGAAATAAAAGTCGTTTTTGTATTATTTTCTAATATTTCGTATTCATTATTATCATTTAAATTATAATTAGCAAAATCATTGATTGATAAATCTTGTAAATCATACGTTAAACTTCTATAATTATAAACTTCAGTTCTTAAAAATTCTGCATTAGTTATTTCCTTATTATAATCATAATGATAAACAATTGTTGTATCTTTTTCTTCACCATAGCCAAAACTAGATTCATAATCTATAGAAGATGATATAAATAAATATGAATCAGTATAATATTTTTCTTCAAATTTAATATCGATATTTTGATTATTAATTTTAATTGTGTTATTAACAGATGTTTTATATGCAACTTTATCTTTAATAAATTTACCCATTACATTACTTAATGAATATGATTCATGAACAGATACTTCAAATGTATTACTAACATTTTTATTATTAGATAAAACACAACTAATAATAACAGTACCAACTTTTAAACCTTTAACCATGCCTATAGAAGAAACAGTAGCAATAGATGGATCTGAACTATTCCAAATAACATTATCAGTTAATTCATCATTTAAATATGCAGATAAATCAATATATTCATTAATGCCAACTTGATTATTACCTTTGATAAGTAACGTTTCTTGTGTTGTTTGGTTACAACTATTTAACATAGGTGTACATAACAATAATGAACATAAAATTAAAAAATTCTTTTTCATAAAAACCTTCTTTATTTAACTGTAACAATACATGAAACAGTTGAATTAGTATCTATACTTTTTACAGTAATAGTTGTTGTACCACTTGCAAGGGCAGTAATAAGACCATCATTATTGATTGTAGCAACAGATTGATTTGAAGAAGTCCATTCAAAACCACTAATAGTAGGAGTTTGATCTTTTTCACAAGTTACAGCAACAGCAGTAATTGTTTTAGTTTCATTTACATTTAATGTAATCTCTGTATCACTTAATTTTATTGATCTAGTTCTATAAACATGTTTAGCGTTAATATAATCTTGTTTTGTCGCACCATAATGAATATCAAGTTTTGGAACATAGAAAGCAAAACTTGAACTAAATCCTTCAGGAGCAGTACTACTTTCAACAAAAATTTGTAAATCTTGTCTACCTGTAACACCTGCAAAAGCACCATTTTCAATTTCTTTAACTGTGCTTGGAATAAATACTTTATATAAAGCAGAATAATTATCAAATGCAGCATAGCCTATATATTCAAGACCTTTTGGAAATTCCAATGTTTCTAATTTAATTAATCCAGAAAATGCTTTTTCTTCAATTCTTTTTAATGTTGAAGGAAATTCAATTTCAACAACACTTGAGCATCCCATAAAAGCTGTTCTACCAATAGTTGTTACTTGAGTATTAGATAAATCTATTGATTGTAAATTTTCACATCTATTAAACGCTCTTTCAGTAATTTCAGTTAATGCATTAGGAAAAATAATACTTGTTACGCTTGAGCAATTATTAAATGCACCAACACCAATAGTTTTTAATTTATTTGGAAATGAAATAGTATCCATGCTCATACATGCATTAAATGCATCTTCTTCAATTGTTTCAAGATTAACTAATGTTGGAAATTTAGTTATTGCAGTTCCACTAAAAGCATTTTTACCAATTGTTTTAATTGTATTTGCACTAGTAAATATGACATTTTGTAATCTTGAACAACTTCTAAATGTTTCATTAGGTAATCTTTCAAATGAATTATTTAATTTTATAAATTGAATACTACTTGATTTATAAAATATTGCATCTCCCATTGATGTAACAGAAGCAGGTATTTCCATTTGTTTTAATGAAGTATTTTCACTAAATGCTTTTTCACCAATAGTTGTTAAATATTGACATCTACTAATATCAATAGATACAACATTAAATAAAGCAGCCATAGCTCTTTCACCAATTTCAACTAATTGGCTATTAGAACTAATTGTAATACCTGTTAAATTTTGATTGCCATACATTGCTCCATTACGAACAATTTCAACTGAATCAGGTAACTCATATGTTAAAGCCTTAATTCCTTGTGGATAACATATTAATTCAGTTTTACCTATTGTATACAAAACATTACTTTCTACTTCAAAATAATCATTTTTATTATTTTCAAGATTAATTTTTGATAAATTAGTATTTAATCCAAATGCTTTATCGCCAATTTTTTTCAAAGTTTTAGGGAGTTTAATTTCTCTTAAAGAAGGGCAATAATAAAATGCTTTATCGCCAATTTCTTCTACCCCATCTGGAATAATAATAGAAGTGAGTAATCCACTTCCAGCATCAACTAAACCTAAAAAAGCTTCATCATCAATTTTTCTTAATGAACGAGGTAATGTTATTGAGTCAAGAGTAGCATACCTAAAAGCTGCTGGTCCAATTTCTCTAACTGGAAGATTATTATATAATTCAGGAATAATAATATCTGTTTCAATAGTTAAACTATCAGTTACAATATATCCATCTTTAGATTCATTTAATTCATATTGAATTCCGTCTGTTCCTTCGGTAATTGTATAATGTTCGCTACTATTATTTCCAGAGCAACTTGCAAAAGAAAGTGGTAATAAACAAACAGCTAAACAAAACAATATTTTCTTTTTCATACTTTTTCTCCTTTTCTTATTTTGCAAGCATCAAACATGATGGAATTGTTGTTTCATCATATTTTTCATAAGTAATAGTTATTGTTCTATTAGAAGTTTCATATTGACTTGCACCTACTGGCAAAAATTTATATGAATCTTTTAATATAAGTTTATTGATAAATCCTTCTTCATTGATATCAAGATTGAAATTATATTCATTATATTCATACATATCATAAGGAATTAATGATAATAAACATCTTTCATATGTATTATAATATGTTGAGAATTTTAAATTTCCTAATGATTTAAAGCATTCAGCAGCTACACCTCTAGTAGTTGATTTTACTCTTGGAAGTAAAAAATCAATATCACGGAAATTATCATGAGTGCCTTGATAATCATTATAATCATATCTTGCTTCACTATTGTTAATATTTCTTATAATATCTCCAGTTGTAGGATCAAAAAAATACATAATTGGTCTATTATTAATTTCTTTATATCCTACTACATAAGGAACAGTAACAAAATTTTTTGACTCTGGATCAGTAGTAGTCAAATTTAATTTTTGAGTTGAATATAACATTTTATTTTCAAAATCAACATAATAATCAAAGCTTTCATTTTCAGCATTTTTATTAGTATTTTTTATATCAAAATGAATTGTAAAATTACTTTTATCAGCTAAATCAATTAATGCATCTTGTAAAATATCATGGTCATCAACATGATTATAAGGAACTATTCTATTTGCAACTGTTGATCCAACATTAGAAATATTTAATTGAAATAAGTATTGTTCATAATAAACATCAGTTGATTCATCATCTGAATCTTCAGTATAATCAAGTAAAATATAAAAACTATCAAATTTATCACCATCAAAATGTAAAGCAAATTGATTAACTGTTAAACCATCAGTTGAAACATTATATCCTGTAATAAATTTTGCAAGTCCATAAGAAACATTAGTATTTTTTATACTATACCAATTTTTTTGTCCTTTAATTCCTTCAAGATCTTTAACAGTTAATTCAGCAAAATTATTATCTATATATTCATCATATGGAATATTTAATTCATTTTTCATTATTTTATTAGTATTATAGTCTAAATATTCACCATAAGCATTTCCATCTTCACCTTTTATAATGCTCTCTTGAATAGTAGCTTCATTAGTAGTGATATCAACTTCTTCACAATAATAACCATCTAAAGAATATTGAATTAATGATGAATAACTAACTTCTTTCTTATCTGTCGAATTAGCATAACTTAATGTTCCAGTAGCGGTAAAAGAATTACTTAATCCCTTAATAGCGTTTGTCAATCTTGAATATAATCCTTCACTTGAAGTGGTAATTGATGATGAACCACCATTACAAGAAAACATTAACAATGAAAAAGCTAATAAACTTTTATATTTATTTTTCATTACAAACTCTCCTTTTTCTTATAGACTATATTTTATATTTTTTAAACCCATTTTTAAATAATTTTTAATAATGATTTTAAATTATTATTTTTTTTGTTAAAATCTTTATATATTTAGAGGTGATAATATTATGAAACCTAATTTAAAACACATATTTATATGCATATTTGTAACATTATCTATTGGTTGTACAAATAATAATTCATTTAATATTCAAGGTGAATTAAATATTAACAATCAAAATCTTACATTCATTAATAACGAATTAAATAATATTTTATTAAGAAGAGATGATGTTTTTATTATTAAAAACAATTCAATATCATTAGGATATTCAAACATTGATGATAATAAATATTTTTTAGAAGGTGACAATAATAAAATTAAAGTACTTAATGAAGGAAAATATAATATAAAAATTATTGATAATAAATTATATTTCACAAAAATTGATTCTTCTTTTTCAAATATAAAATTATATATATCAGATGAAGAGAATTATGAATTTATTAAAAATGATGATTTCACTTTTTCTTTAAATAATGTATTTATCGATGAAACAAATTTTTCTATTATTAGCGATAATTATATTTTCAATTTTGATATTAATAATCAAGATTTTGTAAAAAATAATAATTATTATAAACCACTAAAAATGGGCTATTATTCTTTTAAAATTGATTATTCTTTATTAAATCCTTTATTAATCACAACTGAATCACTAAATGAAAAAATTGAAATACCACAAAATGCATCTGATTATGAAAAAATTATTAAATCTCTTGATAATACATTCTTTATAGGAGGAACAAAACTAACAGCCACTCAAAGAAAAGTACAAAAAGAAGATATAAGTGGCACAAATTATTTAGAAGAAAAAAACATTAATCAATCTTATTATCAAGAAACAAACATCATTAATGATGAAATAATAAACGAAGCATATTTCTACAATGATAAAAATTATTTTGAATTAAAAGAATATGAAAATTCTTCTAAAAAACCTAGTTTAAAAGGATATTTATTAGGTCAAAAAAAAGAAACACCAACCAAAGATAATTTAATTACAGAAGAAAGAAATTATATAGAATTAAATAAAGCACAAGAAAAAGTTAATAGAATGCATTCATTTTATACAACAATAATTCAAAAATTAAATTCGATTATAAGAATACAAAATTTAACTATTGGAACTTTTAATGAAGAAACATCTACTAAATATTATAATTCTTTAAATATTACTAAAGCTAATAATATATCTACTAAAATTATTGAAATAGAAGCAACTAATGATGAAATATATGAAAATGGAACTAATTCAGTTATTGTTAAAAATTATGTATATTTCAAAATAAATAATAAAAGTCAATTAACAGAAGGCAAAATTATCAATAAAAAATATTCTGGTGATGTCTTAAACAAAACTAATATAGATGAAAAATTATGTGAATATACTTCTACTATTGAATTTAATATAGAATATAAGCAAAGAACGAAAGTAGATAGCTTTTTCTTTGATATAAATAAATATATTATAAATGATATTTCATTTATAGAAACACCATTTTCATGTGGACAAACATTTTCTGTTGAAGATATTATGAATACACCTTATAGTCCAACAACCGCAATAGATTATTCTAATTTAACAATTATTAGTTATAATCCAAATTACATTAAAAAGAATGTTATATCTGGATGGATAGGAAATAAAACTGGCACTACAAAAGTTGAAATAGGAACTTTATATAGTGAAAAAACATTTGAAGCAGAATTATATTTTAAATATTCAACATTAACAAAATTAGAAATTAAAAATGCTGTTAATGTAAATGAATATTATGTTGGTGGTACTTATGAATTCTACGTTGAAACAAATTCTTATGCTGATCCATTAATAAAAGTATTTTTATCTGATGAAAACAATGAATTTGCTGAAATAGTCTATATAGATTCTAATGAAGAAATGTTAAAAACAAATAAACCTAAATTTAAAATTAAAATGTTAAAAGAAACATCTTCTTTAACAATTACAGCTAAATCAAAAAATTATCCAAGTATAAAACATGATTTAAAAATATCTATTCTTCCATCTATTTCATTAGATAAAATAGCAGGTAATTATTATTATAATTCCTTAAATGATACTTATATTAAATTATTTAATGATGGAACAGGTATTGCTAAAGGAGATGTTGAAAACAAAACATATAATTTTACTTATCAAATATTAGGTTCACAAATCAGCTTATTAAATAGTAATGATTTATCAAAATTTAATGCTTCAATAGAATTATATAATGATAAATATGACTTATATGGATTAAAATCAATTACAATACAAGATAAAAATAATAAAAATATTTTCTCTTATTCATATGGAAGATACAATAAAATTCAACCATTAATGGAAAATAAATATAAAGTAAATGAAAATATTTCATTAGAATTTGTATTTGAAAAATATTCATTTTCTTTTAACAAAATAGAACCTACTGTTCTTATTATGGATAATGATGATGACTATACTTTTACTTGGAATCCATATTCAGTCGACGGAGAATTTACTTCATTTAAAAAGAATCAAACTTCATATTATTCAATTAATATAGAATTTAAAAACATAACAATAGATAGTTTTGATTTAATAATTTCTAATAATGATAACATTAATTTAAATTATCACTTTATTAAATATTAGTCCAAATAAAAAGCTCATTAATGAGCTTTTTAAATACTATTTTTTTAATTCTTTTAATATTTCTTCAATTCTTTCATATTTATCTAAAGTATCGTCTTTAATAAATATTAATTCAGGAACTTTATAAATATCCATTTTACTTGCTAAAGATGATCTAATCGCACCTTTAGCTCTATTTAATTCTTCTAAAGCTTGATCAACTAAATCATGATTAAGATGTGAAACATAAATTTTTGCTACAGAATTATCTTTACTAACTTGACAACTATTAACTGTTACAAGTTTCATAATTGGATTTCTCAATTCATATAGAATAATATCTGAAATATTTTTTTGAATTAAAGAAGCAATTCTTGCTTGCTTATTCGCCATATATTATTTCCTTTCTACTAATTGAATTTCATATGCTTCAATTATATCATATTCTTTTTCATCATTATAATTTTCAATTGTAAGACCACATTCAAAATCTTTTTTAACAACACTAGCATCGTCTTTAAATCTCTTTAAAGATGAAATTTTACCTGTATAAATAACAACACCATCTCTAATTAATCTTATTAAACAATCTCTTTTTAAACAACCATCTGTTACATAACAACCTGCAATAGTGCCAACTTTAGATGCTTTGAAAATTGATCTAACTTCTGCTTGACCAATAATAACTTCTTTTTCAATAGGTTTCATTAAGCCTTTCATTGCAGATTCAATTTCTTCAATTAAAGCATAAATAATTGAATGTAAATGTATTTCAACTTTTTCTTCAGCTGCTTTTTGTCTTACTTTTGCGTCAGGTCTTACATTAAAACCATAAACTAATGCATTAGAAGCAGATGCTAAAACGATATCAGATTCAGTAATAGCACCAGCTGCAGCATGAATCACATTAATTTTAACGCCATCAACTTGAATTTTTTCTAAACTTGATTTAATTGCTTCTACAGAACCTTGTAAATCTGCTTTTAAAATAATATTAATATTCTTCAATTCTCCTTCTTTGATTTGATTAAAGATTTCATCTAAAGAAGTAATATTATTTTTATTTAATGATTTATTTCTTGCTTTTAATTTTCTTGCTTCAGATATTTCTCTGGCAGTTTTTTCATCAACAAATGCCATAAATGAATCTCCAGCTGTAGGAACATCTTCAATACCAGTAACCACTACTGGAGTAGATGGAAGAGCTTGTTTAACATTTTGACGATATTCATTAACCATTCGTCTAACTTTACAATAATAATTGCCAACAACAACAGAATCTCCAACTTTTAAAGTACCATTTTGCACTAATAATGTAGCTTTCGGTCCTTCATTTTTATCTAATGAGGCTTCAATTACTGTGCCTAAAGCATATCTATGTGGATTTGCTTTTAATTCTTTTAATTCTGCAACAACTAATATAGTTTCAAGTAATTCATCAATACCTATTTTCTTTTTAGCAGAAATTTCTCTAAAAATGGTATCTCCACCCCATTCTTCAGGAATTAAATCGTATTGAGCTAATTCGTCTTTTACTCTATCAACATTTGCAGTTGGTTTATCTATCTTGTTAATTACAACAATAATAGTAACTCCAGCAGCTTTAGCATGATTAATTGCTTCTACTGTTTGAGGCATAACACCATCATCAGCTGCGACAACAATTAAAGCAATATCAGTAATAGCAGCGCCTCTTGCACGCATTGCAGTAAATGCTTCGTGGCCAGGAGTATCTAAGAAAGTAATTTTCTTTCCTTGAATTTCTTTTTGATATGCACCAATTTGTTGAGTAATAAGACCAGCTTCACCTTCAGCAACATGAGAATCTCTTATTGTATCAATTAAAGTAGTTTTACCATGGTCAACATGTCCCATAACCACTACTACTGGTGGTCTTTCTTGTAAATCTTTTTCATCATCTTCAATTTTGATATCTTCAAAATTTTCTTTATCAACAACTTCTTCTTTTTGGAAATCATATCCATAATTAATACATACTTCCGCGATTAAGTCATCTGACAAAGTTTGGTTAATTGTGACCATTGCCTTCTTATTCATAAATAAGAATTTGATAATGTCAGAGGAATTAAGATTGAGTTTTTTTGCTAACTCACCAACAGTAACATCTCCAACATATTTAAAAACACCACCATTTACTTTTGTTTGAGGTCCAGAGTTTTTCTTATTACGATCAAAAGATGGAACATTAGAAACTCTATTGTTTTCAGGTTTATTTTTTCCATAATTTTTTTTGTTATTAGTCGCCATACTTATTTCCCCTTTCTTTAGCATCTATTGTGCTAACTTAATAATTTCTTTAGCCATGTTAATATCATTAATACCAACACAAGCAACTTCATTTTTATTAAATAATTCTCCCATTTCTTGTTTAGAAATAAAATGAATTACTTTTACATTATAATAATTAGCTTTTGATAAATATTTTTTTTCTTGAGAAGCAGAAATATCATTACTGAGAACCAACACTTTAACTTGTTGGTTCATCATTTTAATAATATTAGTTTCTCCAAAAAACATTTTTTTAGAACAATAAGCAAACTGTAATAATGTTTTTATCTTATTTTCTTGTAATAAGTCCATATAAATCTTCATACACCTTTTCAGGTATTTCACATTCTAATGCTTTATTTAAGCATTTACTTTTTTTAGCTTTGTCAATTGCTTCTATTGATTTTTTTAAATAAGCACCACGCCCATTTGCTTTTCCAGTTAAATCAACAAAAACATCTCCATCTTTATTTTTAACAACTCTTATTAAGTCTTTTTTTGGGCATATTTCTTGAGTTGCTAAACATTTTCTTAAAGGTATTTTCTTTTCCATTATTTTTCGTCGTAATATTCATCATAATCATCATAGTCGATATCTTCATCGTCTATGTAATCTTCATCTTCATCAAGTTCATCATCCATAGCATCAAGTTCTTCTTGAGTATAAATATCCATTCTTGATTTATTTGTAGTAGGTTCTACTTTTTCTTCTACTTTTGCTTTCTTCTTTGTATTATTAGAAGTTTGATTAGATTTTTTCTTCTTTTCTTCTTCTATTTGTTTTTCTAAATCTGCAAGAGATACTTTTGATTGAAGATTAACTGGATTATATTCAACAGGTGCTTCTTCTACTGTTTCTTTTACTTCTTCACTAACTTGTTCAACAGGTGTTTCTTCAATTTTTTCTTCAATAGGAGCAGTTTCTACTTCTTCAGTTGTTTGAGCTTCTTCAACTTTATTTTCTTCAGCTAATTTTGCTTCTTCTTCACGTTTCTTTCTTGCTTCTTCTTCTCTAGCAATTTGTTCAAGAAGAGCTTTTCTTCTTTGTTCAAAAATCATTTCTTCTTCTTGTTTTTTCATTTCATCAATAGTAAAGAATTCTACACCTTCTTGACGAGCAACACTTTCTTCTTTAATATCAATTTTACAATTTGCTAATTTGAAAGCTAATCTAGCATTAACACCTTTTCTTCCAATAGCAACTCTTAAATCGCCATCTTTAACAACTGCAACTGCAGAATAATCAGAAATTAATTTAACACCAATTACAGTAGCAGGTTTTAAACATTCTGCAACAAATAATCCTTTATGAATATGATATTGAACAACATCAATTTTTTCTTTATTAATTTGATTACAAATTTTTTGAATTTTACTGCCACCTTGTCCAATACATGCACCAACTGGATCAACATTAATATCATTAGTTGTTACTGATACTTTAGCTCTTTCGCCTGCTTCTCTAGCAATATCTTTAATAATAACAGTGCCATCATAAACATCTCTAATTTCTTCTTCAAATAATCTTTTTAAGAAACCCGGGCATGCTCTAGAAATAGTAATTCCAGATTCAGCTGAAGTACCAACTGATTCAAGATATACTTTAACAGTTTGACCAATAGTAAATTTTTCATCACCAATTTTTTCTTTATCTTGTAAAACAACAGATGTTCTACCAATATTAATTAATGTATAATGAGGTTCAATTTTTTCAACATAACCAGTAATTATTTCATCAATTTTATCAGCATACATTTTTAATACAGCTGTTTTTTCTGCTTCTTTGATTTTTTGTTTTAAAATTGATTTAAATTTAATTGCATCAGCTTTAGTAAATTCTTCTAATTTAACTTCAATAAATACTTGATCACCAATTTTAATATCAGGATTTGTTTCTTGAGCCTCTTCAAGAGAAATTTCAAGAGCATCATCTTGAACATCTTCTACAACATTTTTGATGTTGTAAATATTTATTTTTCCATTTTCAACATCAATATCAACTTTTACCATTAAATCTGGTAAACCATCAATGTGTTTTTTCTTAACAATTGTTTCAAAAGCATCTTTCAAAGCTTGAATAGTGATTTCACGATTAATTCCTTGTTGTTCAAGGGCATCAATAGCTTCAAAAAATAATTTAGCGTTTAACATAATTCTCTCCTTTATACTTTTACAGTTAATTTTGCTTTGTTTATATTTGAAATTTTAATAATAACTTCTTTTGTTCTTGTCTTGACTCTATATGAAAGTGTAATTTCTTCATTATTAACTTCTTTTAAAACACCTTCATAAATATTTAGTCCATCAATAGGATTAATTAATCTTATTTCCATATATTTTCCTATAAGTAATGGAAATTTTGAAAAATCCTTAATTGGCTTGTCCGCGCCAGAAGTTGATACATCTAAACAATAATTATCTTGAATTAAATCAAGTTCATCAAGTTTAGTAGATAAATCTTCAGATAAAGATACAATCGCATCTAATTCAATCGGTGAAAGATCCTCTCTTTCAACATAAATTTGTAATATAAATTCTTTGCCTCTTTTAAAATAATGTAATTCATCAATTACCATATTGTGCTTTAACACAACATCATTTAATCCAGCAACCAAATTTTCTTCTAATGTAGTCAATACCAAAACCTCCTAAATATTTTCACAAAAGAAAAAGTGGGAAACCCACTTCTAACATTTTATAAATGATCGAAGACATAACAATCTCTTGTTACAACCTTATTTTATAGTAAATAAATAAAAAATACACTAAAATTATGAAAATTTATCCAATTTTTTTATTACTTTCCATTCATCAATTAATTTTTCTAAACTGCACCTAGCATTTGCAGATGATGTCGAAGGTAATTTAACTGTCATATATAGATATTCAGGATAATATTTTTTAAATATTTTATAAGCTTTATTACCATTCAAAGCAATCAATTTAATATTATATTTATTTAATATTTCTTTTAAATTCATAACAACAATACTATCTTTTACAATATCATTATCACTTGATCCTTTAATCTTACATTCTTTTATTACATCATATAAAGCTAAATGATTTTTTAAAATAACTTCTTTTTTATATTCATTAGTTTGATTAATTAAATTATCTTCATTAAATAAAGTGCCTATTATCTTCCAAAACCTATTAAAAGGATTTCCATAATAAAAATTATTTTTTTCAGACATTAAAGAAGGTAAACTACCTAAAATTAACACTCGAGAATTTTCATCAATTATCATTTCAAAATGATGTTTTCTAGTTTTTAATTCACTTTTCATAATATTTTTTCTAATACCGAACCTATATCTTCATGAAAAACATAATTTGCTAAATAATCATAATCAGTATAATCATTATTAATAATAATTAAACATTTACCATGAAATAATCTTACAAATCCTGCTGCTGGATACACTTTTAAAGATGTACCACCTACTATTAAAACATCAGCTTCACTAACAGCAACTTCAGCATTTATTTCATTATTAATATCTAACATTTCTCCATAAAAAACTATATCAGGTCTTATTATTCCTCCACAAGAACAATAAGGTATACCTTTACTATTTTTTACATAATCAAGAGAATAATTTTTATGACATTTTACACAATAATTTCTTTCAATAGAGCCATGTAATTCAATAACATTTTTTGAACCAGCTTTTTGATGTAAACCATCAACATTTTGAGTAATAATTGTTAAATTATGATTCTTTTCAAATTGAGCTAAAACATAATGAGCCTTATTAGGATTAACATTATTATTTTGTAAAAAAAACTCTTTATAAAATTTATAAAATGTTTCTGGATATTCTTCAAAATAATCAATAGATAACATTTCTTCATAAGACTTATTATATTTACTTTTTAATTGATATAAGCCTTCTTTACCACGAAAATCTTTTAATCCAGAAGCCGTAGAAACACCTGCTCCACCAAAGAAAACTATTTTATTACTTGATTTTATAATTTCTTTTATTTTTTCTATATCTTTTTCATTCATAAAAATTAATCCTTTATAAAAATATAATATTACAAATCAAGAATAATAATATAGAAAAAAATACAAAATTAATCATCTTATAACAATTTATATATTTATAATACTATTTTTATTAATTTATAGCCATATTATAGCCAAAATTAAATTCATGGCATAAAAAAAGCCTAATTATAGGCAATTTTATTTTTAGTGGTGCCCCCTCGCAGAGTCGAACCACGCACGGATCCTTACCATGGATCTGTTATACCGATTAACTAAGGGGGCAAAATTAATTTGCTAAATAACTATAACGCTTAAAAATATATAAGTCAATATTAAAAATTTAAGAAAGTCATTTTTATTGCTTTTTGAATTTTTTTCATAGTTCTATTTGATAAATGAATTTTTCCAGTTTCTTTATTATTCATTCTTCCCACTCTTCTTTTTGAAATCGATCTAATAGCATCAAGTTTTAAATAAGAATGACATTCTTTTTCTTTTGATAATTCAGGAATATAACCTAAATCAAAACAAAATAAAGAATCATTATTTTCTTTGGAAGTTAATGGAATAACAACTAAATTACCAAGTGAAACAAGTAATACTACTGCATAATGACCTTTTGTATTGTAATCAGATAATTCAGTACCAATATTAATACCAAATTCCACCCATATAACATCACCAGTAGTAATATTATCAGGTTGAGGTCTATATGATTTTCTTTTAATTGAATCAGCAAAAAAAGTAGTTTTTGTATCTAGCCAATCTAAATATTCATTAACTACTTTTTTATCCATTCCTTTTAATTTTCTTTCAATAGATAAATAAGTTAATAAATTTTTTGGAGTTATTTCTTCCATTAAATATACCACCTATTTATACTATATGTATTTTTTTAAAGAGTGATTATTTTTCCATATAAATCATAATTATCAGCATCAACTACTTCAAAATAAATTTTATCGCCTAAATTATATTCATTTTCACTATAACAATAAATATTACCATCTATTTCATCAGGAGCGTTAAAACCACATCTAACTAAATAAGCATTTTTTTCTTCATCAAAGCCTACTATTAAACCATCACTAGTTTTACCAATTCTTTTTTGATTATTTTCATAAGAAATTTTTTGTTGAAGTTTCATTATTTTTTGATATCTTTGTTTTTTTATTCTTTCAGGTACTTGATTAGGTAATTTAGCGCCTATAGTTCCATCTTCAGGAGAATAAGTAAATGCACCTAAATGATCAAATCTAACTTCTTTAACAAAATCTTCTAAAATTTTAAAATCTTCTTCAGTTTCACCAGCAAAACCCACTATTAAAGTTGTTCTTAATATAGCATTAGGGACTTTGTTTCTAATTTTTTTAAATAAATCTTTTAAGAAAACTTCATCTCCTCTTCTATTCATTCTTTTTAAAACAGAACTTGAGGCGTGTTGGACTGGAACATCAAAATATGGTGTTAAACGAGGATTTTTACCAATTAAATCAATTAATTCATCACTAATTTCATCTGGATATAAATATAATAATCTTATATATTCAAACTCTTTTATTTCTAATAATTTAGTTAATAAAGAAATAATATTTGTATTTTTTAAATCTTCACCATATCTAGTTGTATCTTGAGAAATAACCACTAATTCTTTTACTCCTCTACTAGCAAGTTTTTTAGCTTGATCAAGTAAATCTTTTTCTTCAAAAGATCTAAAATGGCCTCTTATTAATGGAATAGCACAATAAGTACAACAATTATTACAACCCTCAGAAATTTTTAAATATGCAGTATAAGGTTGAGTAGAAATAACACGTTTATTATTTGATATTTCTCCTTTAAATTGTTTTGTTTTTAATACTTCATTAAGTAAATCAGCAAAATGAGGATAATCTTTTATTGAAACAAACAAATCAACTTCAGGAATTTCTTTTATTAATTCATCTTTATATCTTTCAACTAAGCAACCAGTAACAATTAATATTTTATGATATTTAGTCATCTCAAAAATAGTATCAATTGACTCTTTTTTACTTGCTTCAATAAATCCACAAGTATTAACTAAAATTATATCGGCTTCTTCAATATCATTAACAATATCAACATTGTTATCTTGAAATAAATATGCAATAGATTCACTATCAACTAAATTTTTAGCGCATCCTAATGAAACAATACCAACTTTCATTTTCCACCTCGTTAATCATGAAAAGAAGTAATCATCTTTTCTTTACCTTTATAAAATACTCGATCAATTATGCCTCCTCCAAGCATTACATCACCATCATAAAAAACAGCAGCTTGACCAGGAGTAACTGATTTAATAGGCTCATCATAAATCAATTCAACAATATCATCATCAATAAATTTTAATGTTACAAAATTATCTTGTTGACGATATCTAAATTTGCAACCCACATGCATAGAATTAGTAGGTTTAGGCATATTAATCCAATTTATATTACTAATAAGGGCTCTATCAGATAATAAATATTCATTATCATCACCTTGGCTTACATATAAAATGTTATTTTTAACATCTTTAGCAACAACAAACCATGATTTTGGATCAATTCCTTTGATTCCACCAATACCTAATCCTTTTCTTTGCCCAATAGTATAATAAAGTACACCATCATGATGACCTACAACTTTATGAGAATTAACATCAACAATATCCCCTTTTTTACTTGGTAAATAATTGTTCAAGAATTGTTTAAAATTTCTTTCACCAATAAAACAAACACCAGTAGAATCTTTTTTATCAGCAACTACTAAATCTAATTCATGAGCAATTCTTCTAACTTCAGTCTTATCAATATCACCTAATGGAAATAAACAATCTTTTAATTGTTCATAATTAATTTGAGATAAAAAATATGTTTGATCTTTATTTCTATCGTAACTTTTTTCTAAATAGAATACACCATTTTTTTCAATCTTTTTAGCGTAATGTCCCATAGCAATCATATCAAAACCATTATCAAAAGCAAATTTTCTAAAAGTTTCAAATTTAATATATTTATTACAAAAAATATCTGGATTAGGAGTTCTTCCTTTTTTATATTCATCAAGAAAATAAGAAAAAACATAATCCCAATATTCTTTAATAAAATCAATTCTATATAAAGGAATACCTAATTTATCAGCAACTTTTTTTGCATCTTGATAATCTTTTTCTTGAGGACAAACATCATCATTAATAGTAGGATTACCTAAAACATCATTATTAACTTGTGAATCCCAATTTCTCATAAATCCACCAGCAACTTCATAACCTTGTTGAATTAATAAATAAGCTGCTACTGCTGAATCTACTCCACCAGATAAACCAATCATAACTTTCTTTTTCATAACAAATCCTCACTATCTATAATAATGGTTGTTGGTCCATCATTAATTAAACTAATTTTCATATCTGCACCAAAAACACCAGTTTTAACATCATATCCTAAAGAAGAAATATATTCAACACAATAATCATATAAAGGTTTACTAACACTTCCATTCGCGGCTAAATTAAATGATGGTCTTCTTCCTTTTTTTATATCTGCATATAAAGTAAATTGACTAACACACATTACTTCACCATTAACATCATTTAAAGATAAATTCATTTTATCATTATTATCCATAAATAATCTTAATGACATAACTTTATCCATGACTTTTTTAATTATTTCTTCATTATCAGAATAATTAAATCCCACAAAAAGAAGATATCCTTTATTAATCTCAGAATATATTTTTTCATTTATACTAACTGATGCTTGTTTAACAACTTGTAATAATACTTTCATAGCAAGAATATTATAATCAAAATAAAAAAAAGACAAAATAAAAAATCTCCATTTTAGGAGATTTTATATAATATTAATCATTATTTTTGTTTTTCTTTTCTAATACGAGTTCAAAAATTGATGTAACTAATATAACTAGCATCGCTAAAAGTCCAAAAAATGATATCTTATCAGTAGAGAAAAAATCTTCACCAATTTCAAAAGAAGAAAAGAACTTAATTCCAAAATAAATTACAGAAGCTAATGATACAACGAAATATATATATACTTTTTTCATACTTTTCTCCTATTTAGATAACAATTTTGGTTGTTTTTTTACAATAATTACCATAACAATTACACATAAGATAATTGATGGTAACATATATGATCCATTATACAACAATGAATAAACAACTGCACTAAATTTACTTGTATCTGGCCAATAAAGTACACCTGCTAAAAAATGGCATAAAAATTTTGCTAATCCACCAACTGTGCAAGCTAATATAGTACACACAACTTTTTTGGTTGGGTTTTCTTCTTTTTGAAACCACCAGCAGAAAAAGCCAGCTAAACCAACTAAAGTCCAACCTAAAAAATAGTCTAAACCAACTTGAAAAAATGTTGTCATAAATCCACCAGCAGATGCAAGTGGAGAAATATAAACACCTCTTAACATTGATAATAAACCAACCATTAATCCACCAAACATACCAATAGGTCCATATTTTAAACAAATAACAAAAATACAGCACATTGCAATTCCAACTGATCCACCATTAGGCCAAAATGGTAAAAAATCACAAATTGTTCCTTGAACAACATCAAGAATTAAACCTAATGCTGCAAACAGACTAACATCTGTCATCATTTTAATAACATTATTTTTCATAAACTCCTATAAAAAAATTCCCTTTTTCTAAGTAAAAAAGAGAATCAATAAAACAAAATAAAAATATCTCTTCCGCTAGCATTACCTAGATCAAGTTCGGTCGAAACTAAGAAGTTTCCTCTCAGCCTAGTTCACTAAGCTCCCATAACTAGATAATAAAGCAAACAATATTTTTATGCAACAATTATTTAAAGATAAATTTTTTTCTAAAAATATAATTCAAAACTAAACCAATTCCAGTTGCTAAGATCCTTGAAATTATATATCCATAAGTTAAATTTTTAAATAAAATAGTAGTCCAATTAAGAACTTTAACAAATAATAAATCATTTAATAAATAAATGAATAATATTTGAAATAATAATACTGAAACACCAATTAAAGTAAAGATCATAAAATCTTTAAATGATTTTCCTGAATTTTCATCTTGTTTATTTTTGTAAACAAATATTACCGATAAAACATAATTAATTATTAGTCCTACTATAAATCCACATATTGTCGCAATAGTAGATTTTATATTCCAATTACCAACAATTAAATCTGGAAAAAGAGCAGAAATTGTAAAAGAAACTAACCAATCAAAAATAGTAGCTAAGCCTCCTACTAATAAAAATCTTAAAAATTCTAATAATAAATCTTTGTGTTTTATAAAAAAATTCTCTTTCATATTGTTCCTTCCATTTAATTTATATTAATACTTTTATTTATATAAAAACAACATTTACTTTTTCTTTTTACTATCTCTTCTAATAAATAGATTTTTAAACATATCAAAATCAAATGGACAAATAGGATATAAATAAGGAATTGATAATATTTTAATATGAGTTAAATAAATAAATAAAAATAATATTCCTATTAAAAATCCTTTTACTTTAAATATACAGGTTAATAATATTAAAAACATAGAAACAAATCTATTAGCTAAAGATAATTCATAACTAGGAGTTGCAAAATTACAAACAATTGCTAAAGAAGTAACCAATAATATTTCACTAGAAAATAAGCCTAAAGATATCGATACTTCTCCTAATATTATCGCTGTTAACATACTTAAAGAAGATATTAAAGCATTAGGAGTATGTACTATAGCAATTCTAATTATTTCTAAAACTAAAGTTACAATACTTACTTCTATTAATAAAGGATTGGATAATTTTAAATTATAAAGAGGAATTATTCCATTATCATAACCATCTTCTATTGTAAACAAAATAAATAAAGGTACTAAAAACATAGAAATTAATGAACCAATTAACCTTAAAGTTTTGGTAAAACTACCAATTAAAGGATTTTGTTTATATTCTTCAACATTTTTAAAATGATCAAAAATAGATATAGGTAAAATTAAAGCATTACTCGAAGTATCTACTAAAATAATAATTTTACCTCTAATTAAATTAATTGAAGCAACATCAGGTCTTTCAGTATATCTAACTAAAGGAAAAACATGATATTTTTGCTTAATTATAGTTTCTTCTAAAGCTCGATCAGACATTATTAAAGATTCTAAATTTATTTTTTTAATTCTTGATAAAATAATTTTTAATGTTTTTTTATCAACTAAATCATTCAAATAAATTATTGATACAGTCATTTTACTTTTTTTAGAAACAACAAAATTATTAATAATTAATTCACTAGTTTTTATTCTTCTTCTAATTAAAGCAATATTATCAATAATATTTTCAGTAAAACTATCTTTAGAACCTCTTACTGATTTTTCAACTTCAGGTGATGAAATAGATCTATTCGGGTATTTTTTTATATCATAAGAATATATTTTATTATTAGGAAAAATAATAACTAAATTACCTATTAATATTTCATTTAATGTCTCATTAATATTTAAAATTTCTTGATTATTTTCAAATATTAAAAGATTTTTTATAATTTTTAGCATTAATTCTTGGTTAATTAGAGAAGATAAATAAAAAAAATGATAATTTTCATTATTAATAATTTCTTCTTTATAAACAAAATCAGCACATTTATTTAATTTATTTTTAATGATATTTATATTATTCATGTTTAGTGACTAATGAGCAAATTAAACTCATAAAAATAGCAAAAGATAAAGTAGCAGAACTTTTAGCCATTAATTTCATAAAAGCATTTAATAATGTTCCTTCATTTAATCCTTCTAAGCCAGATGAATATAATAAATGACCATAATTAGTAATTAAAATAGCTGCCCCACCAGGTAAATATTTAAGTAAATAATCATATATACCAAAAAAAGATAATACTACACCTAAAACAACACAAAAAGATACAATATGTCCTGGAGTTAATTTAGTTTTATCAAAAATAATTTGAGCAATTAAACAAATAAGACCTACAAATAAAAAAGAATATAAATATGCCATTAAACTATTCTCCTTAAATGAATTAAATGTGCAATTACTGGTATTTTTTCTTTTTGAGCCGTACTTATTTTTGAATGTAAACAACCTGTACCAATTAATAAAACATCTTTTAATTTTTTTTCAATCATTAAATCTAAAATATATCCATAACTAGTTAAAGCTAAACATGCACACCCACTACCACCTGAATATATATCATTTTGTTTTTCTATATCAAAAATTAAATTACCAGCATCTTGATAATTATTTAATTCAATTCCATCACTTTTAAATAAATCATATAAAACTTTGCTTCCAACATTAGATAAATCACCAGTTAAAATTAAATCATAACATTCAGGAGTAGTTTTAGTGTTTTTTAAATGATTAATAATTGTATCAAAAGCTGCATAAGCCATTGCTGAACCCATATCATTAATATTATCCCAATTTACATTAATAACTTGACCAATAGTGCTTGAAACCACTTTAATTTTAGATTTTTCTTTACTTAAAATAATTGTTCCACAACCTGTAACAGTGGTAGTAGCAGTTTGTTTTTTCTTAACTCCATATTCATTTGGATATCTAAATTGTCTTTCAGCTGAACCATAATTACTTGAAGCAAAGCTAAGTGCATTATTAACTAATCCATTATCGACAAAACTACTAGCAACAATAGTTGATAATATTGAAGTTGAACAAGCTCCATAAACACCAATAAAAGAAGTTGGAAAATCTTTTAAAGCATCATTAGAACTAGATAATTGACTAGTTAAATCGCCTCCAACAATTAATTCAACATTACTTTTACTTAATTTAGCTTTTTTTAAAGCAATATCAATGGCCATTTTAATCATTTTAGATTCACCCTTTTCATAAGAATCTTTACCAGCCATTTGATCTAAATAATAATAATCAAAAAATTTCCCAAGTGGTCCTTGTTTTTCTTTTTCGCCTGCAACAGTACTTCTAGAAATTATATATAAATCTTTATAAAAAACAGTACTTACCATAAATTAACTCCAAATAATCTAAATATAAAATTAATTATTAAAAATAAAACACTGCTTCCAATACCATACGTAATAACTGAACCTGCTAAAGAAAACATTTGACTACCTACTCCTAAAATAAATCCTTCATGTCGACCTTCTATAGCACTACTAGTTAAAGAATTAGCAAATCCTGTTGTTGGTAAAAATAATCCTGCTCCACATATTCTACCTAATTTTTTATACCAACCTAATAAAGTAAATAATGAAGAAACAAAAACTATACTCATTGACATTAAAGCCATTGCTTCACCTGTTTCTAAAGATAAAACATTACAATATAAATCATATAATCCTTGCCCAATTAAACCTATTATGCCACCACTTAAAAACGCAAAAAAACAATCTTTAAAGATAGGTTCTTCTTTATGATTGTTTTTTACAATTTCTTGATATTTTTTTATATTCATTTTATCACCTCAAAATTATTGTGTGATAAATTTCAATTTTTATAATTATATATTAATTTTTAACTTTTCTAAAATCTTTTTTTCTAGTCTTGATACTTGTACTTGCGATATAAACAATCTTTGAGCTACTTCTTGTTGAGTATAACCATCAAAATATCTTAATTGAATTAATAATCTTTCTTTTTTATCTAGTTTTTGTAAAGCTAAATTTAATGAACAATCTTCTAATAAATTTTCTTCACTAGAAACTAGATCCCCTAAACATAAATCATCTTCACCAATAGAAGCATCTAATGATGAAGTTGAATAATGAGCTTCATAAGAAAGTAAAACATCTTCATAAGAAACATTTAAATAATTACTTATTTCTTGTAATGAAACACTTTTTTGATTATTTTTCTCTAATATTTCTTGAGTTCTTAATATATCTTTATATAAATCTTTATAACTTCTTGATATATGTAAAGAAGAATTATCTCTAAAATATTTTTTTATTTCTCCTAAAATAAGTGGCACTGCATAAGTAGTAAATACACAATTAAAAGATGTATTAAAATTCTTACTAGCTTTAATTAAACCATATTTAGCGCATGAAAAAATATCTTCTTTTTCATCACTAGAATAACTAAATCTTTTCATTAAAGAATAAATTAAATTAGTATTTTGTTTAATAAGTAGTTCTAAAGATAAAGAATTATTTTCTTGTATTTCTTTACAAAGTTGTTCGTTAGTTTTCTCCATTTAAAACTTTCTCTTGATGTAAATTCTTTCTAATTGTTAATTTTGTTCCCATTCCAGAAACTGAAGAAATACAAAAACCATCTGATAAAGTATCCATTATTGTTAAACCCATGCCCGCTCTTTCTAAATCAGGTCGAGTGGTATAATGAGGGGTTAAAGCTAAATTAATATCATCAATTCCTACACCAAAATCAATTATTTGCATTCTTAATTCATCATCTTCAATTAAACATTTTATAACCACTTCTTTTGTTTCATCATAATGATATCCATGAATAATTGCATTAGAAACACCTTCAGAAATAATTGTTTTTATTTCACCTAATAATGTTAATGATGGATTAGTTGGGGCAATAAAAGAAGCAATTGCTAATCTAGCTAAAGCTTCATTAGCTTGAATAGCTGCAAATCTTAATTCCATTTTATTTGTCATATAGATATTCCTACTTTCTTTTTAAAATCACTTAAAGATTTATATTCATCAATAATTTGAAATAAACCTGATATTTTCATTATTTTTTTAATATAAGGACTGAGATTGATAACTCCAATAATTCCTCTTATTTTACAAATTTCATTATATCTTCCTAAAATTAAACCAATTCCTGCTGAATCTAAAAATGTTACATCTTTAAAATCAAACAATAATAATCTAGGTCCATATTTTATCATTTCATCTCTAATTTTAAAGCGATATAATTGAGTTTTATCTGAATCAACTTCACCATAGAACTTAACAAGTAAACCATCTTCAAAAGGAGATATTTTTATTTTATTTTCCATAATTTTGCTCCTTAAAACTAATTATAGATAAAATAAAAAAGAGATTTTTGAAAAGTCCCTTTTTTTGATATTAATCGACAAAGAATCGTTCGACAAAATTTGACTTATGCAAATAATCTTTTAAAAATATTAATTAAATACATAAAAAAATTAATTCCTTTTACTTCATTACTTGCATATATTTTATATTTAAAAATTTTATTTGATGGAGTAATAATTTCTAAATAACCAACTTCTTCACCAAGATCATATTTATCTAAATTTTTTTCTAAAACTGCTTTAATTTTAATATCATCAATATTTTCATTTTTTTCAATAATAAGTTTTACTTCTTGTTTAACACAAACATTTAAATATTTTTTTAAAGTTTCATCAATAACAAAGCTAGAAACTACATCGTCTTTATTAAATAAACTAACTGCTTTTAATTTAGAAAATCCATAATCAAGTAATCTAATTGTATCTTGACTTCTATGTGCAATAGTATCTAAATGCATTACAGTAGATACTAATCTAACACCATTTCTTTTTGCAGTAGCAGTTAAATTATAACCAGCATTTTTTGTATAACCAGTCTTTAATCCATCTAATCCTTCATAATATTTTAATAATTTATTAGTATTAACAAGCCAAAATGGTTCTTTGGTATTTTCTCTAACATAACCTTCTTGCATTGATGTATATTTTAAAATTTTTTCATCAAATTCAACTAAATGACTGCCTAATAAAGCCATATCATATGCGCTTGTATAATGATTAGGGTCATCAAATCCCGTCGCGTTAACAAAATGAGTATCTTTCATATTGAATTCTTGAGCTTTTTGATTCATCATTTCCACAAATTTTTCATTTGATGAGGCTAAATATTCACCCATAGCAACAATAGCATCATTAGCAGAATTAATTGCAACAGATTTAAATAAATCATTTAAAGACATTTTTTCATTTTCTTCTAAAAATATTTGTGTTCCACCCATACTACTTGCATAAGAAGAAACTATTACTTCATCATCAAAAGATATTTTGTTATTATCAACTGCTTCTAAAATTAGATATAAACCCATCATTTTTGTCATGGAAGCAGGATACAATTTTTCATGAGGATTTTTACTATATATTACTTCTTTAGAAATTGGTTCCATTAATACTGCAGAAGTAGCATTTAAATCTATTTCATCAGCTTTTACAACATTTTCTTTTATAAAAAAAGAAGATATTAATGATAAACAAATAAGACCAAATAAAAATTTTCGCATAAGACACCTCTAATAAAAGGGTATTATCTTATACGAAAATTTATAACTAAATTAATCAATAACTTTATAAATTATTTTTTGATTATGAACTGGATTATCTTTTATTTCAAAAGCATTTAGCAGTTCATTAATAATATCATTAACGTTTTCTTTATCAGTATAACAAGTTAATAACAATTCATTATTATCAACATAATCACCAACTTTTTTATTAAGTAATATACCTGCACTCATATCAATAATATCGTCTTTAGTAGCTCTACCAGCTCCTAAATGCATTGCACATTCACCAACATTTAATGCTTCAATTTTATGAATATATCCTTTTTTATTAGAATATAAAGGTATAGAATATTTTGCTTGTTTAAATTTATTATAATTATCTAAATAAGTACTATCTCCTCCTTCATATTCGACTAATTGTTTTAATTTAATAAAAGCAGAACCATCATTAATTTTTTCTTTTAACATCTTAATTCCAGTTTCTTTATTATCTACTACATGTGCTTGTTGAAGAATAATTGTTCCTAAGCCCAAACATAATTCTTCTAAATCTTTTGGCCCTCTTCCTTTTAATGTTTCACATGCTTCAATAACTTCTAAAGAATTACCAACAGCTTTTCCTAAAGGTTGATTCATATCAGTTAAAACTGCTCTAGTATCTTTATTTAAATGGTGACCTATTTCAACCATTGTAGAAGCTAATTTTTCTGCAGAAGTAATGTCTTTCATAAATGCTCCATTACCAAATTTAACATCTAATAAAATAGTATCTGAGCCTGAAGCCAATTTCTTTGACATAATTGAAGATGCAATTAAAGGAATCGAATCAACAGTCGCAGTAACATCTCTTAATGCATATAATTTTTTATCAGCTGGAACTAGATCACCAGTTTGACCAATAATTGCTATTCCTATATCATTAACTTGTTTAATAAAATCTTCTTTTTTTACATTAACACTTAAACCTTTAATTGATTCTAATTTATCTAAAGTACCTCCTGTATGACCAAGACCTCGACCAGACATTTTAGCAACTTTTACTCCACAAGACGCTACTAAAGGGCCTAAAACTAAACTAGTTTTATCACCAACTCCACCAGTAGAATGTTTATCAATTTTAACACCTTTAATTGAAGATAAATCAATTACTTCTCCAGAATGAAGCATACTATTAGTTAAATCGGCAATTTCTCTTTTATTCATTCCTTGAAAAAATATTGTCATAGTTAGTGCAGAAGCTTGATAATCAGGAATCACTCCTTTAGTGTAATTTTGAATAAAAAAATCTATTTCTTGAGTAGATAATTCATGACCATCTCTTTTTTTTAAAATAATATCATTCATTTGCATAAGTAATTCTCCATTAACAATATAAGTATATCATATTTTTAAATTTTTAAAACTTTATTTGTTCTTGAGATAAGTTAATTTCGCCTTTATAATCTAATAAATTTAGTTTTTTTACCATAACAAAAAACATCATATCTATTTCTACTTTCTTTTTTTCATTTTTGAATAAATAATTAGCCTCATATTTTATTTCTATTCCATAAAATAAATATTTATTAATATAATCTATTCTTTCATCATTCCAGCTTTCTTTTACATCTAATTTAATATAATTATCTAAATTATTTATTTCTTCATTATTAAAATAATTATTAAATAGTTTAATAATATTTTTATTGTTATCATTAATATAAGAATTATAATCAACATAAGCTACATTTTTAGTGATATTATTACAAACAAAACTCTTATAATTAATATTATTTCTTTTTATTTCATAATCAATCTCTAAAGGAATAGTATATAATTCTGTTAAATTATAAATACCTATCTCATGAGCAATTTTATCTTCATAATCAGATATTTTATTATAATATTTGTTTTCTATATCATTTAATTCTATTTTAGTATTATATTCATTAAATCCATTCCATTTTTGTTTCCAATCAACAATTATTTTCTTTTCGCATGAATTATTTTCAACACCAAAATTAATCATTAATCTAATTGAAGAATCTTTAATTAATATAATATAAATTTTATTATTTTCAATTTTAATTTCTACATAATCATCAATATTTTGTAAACAATTACTTAACCAATTTTTTTCTTTAATAAATAATTTATCATTACTTCCCACGATTAAATAATTATATTCATAATAATCTTGTTCTTGTTTTTGTAAATCAATTTTCAAATAAACATTATTGCTTTCACTTTCTATATTTGATGAGCTTTCATTATTTCTAAAACAAAAAGTAATTACAATTAAACATATGATTAAAATAAATAAAACAACAAATAAAATTTTCTTTTTCATAAAAACACCTCTATTAAATAAATACAAATAATTTTTTAAAATTTTTATTTTATCACATTATTTTTTTCTTAAAATAAAATAAATTAGGTGAAAATACATGAAAACATTAATTTCAATACAAGATATCACGAAAAAATTCTTTTCAAGTAAAGGTGAAACTGATGTAATAAATAATATATCATTTGATTTATATGAAAATGAAATAGTTGCGTTATTAGGCCCTTCTGGATGTGGTAAATCTACTTTATTAAATATTTTATCTAAATTAGAAAATGTCACTTCTGGTAAAGTTAACATTAATTGTAAATTAGGTTATATGTTTCAAAAAGATAATTTAATGGATTGGAGAAATATTTATAACAATATTACTTTAGGATTAGAAATAAATCATTTAAAAACAAAAGAAAATTTAGAATATGTTGATTCATTATTAAAAAAATATGATTTATATGATTTTAAAAATTATTACCCTCAAGAATTATCTGGAGGTATGAGACAAAGAATATCTTTAATAAGGACTCTTGCATTAAAACCTGATTTACTTTTACTAGATGAGCCATTTTCAGCTTTAGATTATCAAACAAAATTATTTGTGCAAAATGATGTTTATAATATTATCAAAAAAGAACAAAAAGCTGCTTTGATTGTTACTCATGATATCTCTGAAGCTATTGCTTTAAGCGATAAAATCATTATTTTGAGTAATAGACCATGTAAAATAAAAAAGATATTTACATTAGATTTTGATAAAAATTTAACTCCTTTCCAAAGAAGAACCAATCCAACATTTAATAAATATTTTAAACAAATTCATTATGAATTAAATAAATAGGCTAAAAAACATGCTTCCTCCGTTAAAAAAAATACATTATTATAGGAGGAGTTATGAAAGAAATAACATCGTTAAAGCAATATAAAGCTAAAAAACATTTTTTTAATTTATTTATAATCTTAATGCAAATATTATTATTTGTAATCTTTTTATTAATATGGGAAATAAGTGCTAGATTTAAATGGATTGATCCATTTTTAGTTTCATCACCAAGTGCAATATTTAATTTATTTATTTCCTATACTCAACAAAATATTTTATTTTCTCATATTAAAATATCTGTTATAGAAACAATAATTGGTTTAATTATTGGTACTTTATTAGGCTTTATTATTGCTACAATATTATTTTTAATTCCCACAATAGATAAAATATTAGATCCCTATTTAATTGTCTTAAATGCTCTTCCTAAAACAGCTTTAGCGCCTATATTAATTATTTGGGCTGGCACTAATATTAAAGGTATAGTTGTTGTAGCTATTTCTTTAAATTTAATTATCACTATTATTTCTACTTTAACTTATTTTAAAACAGTTGATCAAAATTTAATCAAGATGTTAAAAACCATGAATGCTACTCCATTACAAATATTATTTAAATTAATTTATCCAGCTAATGTAGAAAATATTTTATCAATTATTAAAGTAAATATTGGATTAACTTGGGTTGGAGTTATAGTAGGTGAATTTTTAGTATCAAGAGAAGGTATTGGCTATTTAGTTGTATATGGTGGACAAGTTTTCAAATTAGATTTAGTTATGATGGGAGTGTTTATTCTTGCTCTTATCGCTTTAATAATGTATGAAATAATAAATCTTATTGAATTTATATTAAAAAAATCAAAAAATAAAACGCATAAAAAATAGGAGCTTTTTCTCCTATTTCTTTGTATTCAAATGTCGGCATAAAATTGCAAGTGAAGAAGCCATATTTTCATTTTGAATTAAGATATCTTCACTAACATTTAATTTAGTTGGAGCAAAATTCCAAATAGCTTTAACTCCTGCTTCAACTAATTTATCACATACTTCTTGAGCAAATTGATGTGGAACAGTAATAATACCAATATGAATTTCATTCTTTTTACAGAATTCTTCTAAAGTATCTAATGGTAATATTTCAATATTATTAATTTTAGTAAACAATAAATCATTTTTTACATCAAACGCTTTTACAATTGATAAACCATATTCATTAAATCCATTATAATTTAATAAAGCTCTTCCTAATGAACCTACTCCAACAAGAACAGATCTATTGTTTTGATCAACGCCTAAAAACAATTCAAAATCATTTAATAATTCATCTATTTCGTAACCTACTTTAGGTTTACCACCACTTCTAGAAACAATTGCTAAATCTTTTCTAACTTGTACATCATTTAAATTCAATTTTTTAGCAATAGTAGTAGATGAAACAAATTTTTCTCCTTCTTTTTGAATCTTTTTTAAATATTCTATATAAAAAGGCAATCTTTTTAATGTGTTTTTTGATGCATACTTATTCTTCATATATTCTATTTTAACTCATTTAAAAATTTTATCAATGTTATTTTTTTTAATATTTAGTAAAAAAATATATATTTTGCAATAATTATATACTCCAAGGATTTAAATTTGTAGAACAATATTCAGCCATTTGATATATATCTTCTTTTAAATTGTTATTTATCCAATAAACTAATGCGTTAGCAATACCTCCAGACCAAATTAATCTTTGATATTTTTTTTCAATTGGAATATTTTCATCTTTTAAAACCATTTCATTAAGCATATATAAATATTTATTAATAAATCCAGCATTAAATATTAATTTTAATTCATTAGAATTCTCTTTTACTAAGAAAAAAAATTTAACATACCAATCATAAGAAGTATTTTTTCTATAAGGTGAACCAACTTGTATTAATAATTTTGTATTTAAATCTATCACTATTTCTTTTAATAAATCATTTTTAGTTTGAAAATTATTATAAAAAGCTGTCCTAGACACTCCAGCTTTATTACATAACAATGTTATACTTATATTTTCATAATTCATTTCATTCATTAGAATAATTAATGCTTTTTTTAAACTATTCTTAATTTCTTCATTTAATTCAAAAGCATATTGTTTTAATCCTTTTAATTTATTTACATTATTTACATTTACTTTATTTTTGTTTTTAGTGTTGTTATTCATATTGAAATTAAACCTTTCTTTGCTATAATGCTAACGTAAAAGACAATTGTCTTTATCGTTATTATAACAAAGAGAGGTAAAAATGAAAATAAAATTAATTACAGATACAGGGGCAGATTTACTCGATGAAGAAATAATTAAAAATAATATACTTGTTGTCAACCTAACAGTGACATTTAATAATATAGAATTTAACGATACTTTAGATGTTTTTTGGAACAATTTAATTGATGGACAAATTAGTAAAACATCTCAACCAAGTCCACAAGCATTTATTAATGCTTTTTCATCTATAAAAAATGATGAAATAGGTTTATATATTTCTTTATCATCAATGTTATCAGGAACATATCAAACTGCAATGATGGTAAAAGAACAAAATAATTATGATAACATCTATATTATCGATTCAAAACTAGCATCTATTGGGCAAAAAGAATTAGTAAATAAAGCTATTAAATTAATTAATAAAAATTTAGAAATCAATCAAATTGTTGATGAATTAGAATTATTTAAAAGTAAAATAAAATTAATTGCAGCTTTAGATAGTTTAAAATATTTAGCTAGAGGTGGAAGAATTTCTAAAACTGTAGCTAATTTTGCTAATATCTTAAATTTAAAAGTTATTATTTCTGTAACTAATGAAGGCATAAAATTATTATCTAAAGCTATAGGTAATAATCACGCTACTACAAAATTAATTGAATTTATCAACAAAGAAAATATTAATAAAGAATATAAAATTATTCCAATTTATTCTTACGATAATAAAAATTGTCAGAATTTTATAAATAAATTAAACAATAATTTAGTTGATAAAAAAATGTACCCTATTGGTAGTACAATTGGAACTCATATAGGTCCTTATGCGTTTGGAGTGGTATTTATTGAGAATTAAACTTCAACTTCAATTAATTTACATTCTTCATTTGGAAATAATTTTTTCATTTGTTCAAAAGAAGTCTTTTTAGCAGATAACATTTTACAATAATATGCTTCTTTTAACGCATCTTTAGCCATCGTTATAGCTTCATTTTCTGTTTCAGCAAATGTAACAACACCAAATAAGTCTGGAAAATTAACTTCTATATATTTATCATTTTTCTTAAAAATTGCTACATAACTTATTTTCATAATAATCACCCACTTCAAATACACTGATAGTTATTTTATTATTTCAATGATAAAGGTTATTCACATAATTTTTTTAACATAATCAAGATTTAATTTACTATTTTATTCAATCTTAACATTATAAATAATATCATATTTTTAATTAAAACATAAATATCATGTAATAACAAATATTTTATATTTTCATATATATAATCTGTGAGGTTATTATGAAAATTAAAAATATATTACTAATTCCTATGATGTTATTTTCTTTAGCAAGTTGTAATAATGATGATCATAAAATAACAATTGCTGAAGTTACACATTCATTATTTTACGCTCCACTTTATATTGCTAAAAATGCTGGTTTTTTTAATGATGTTGGTTTAGATATTGACATAGTTACAACTCCAGGATCAGATAAAGTTATGGCAAGTCTATTATCAAAAGATGCTCAGATTGGTTTAATGGGGAATAGTTTAAAACGATGGAAAATCTACATTTAATTTTGTAATACTACAATTTAATATTCATACTGGAACATATAGCATCACTTCAAATAATTAAACCTTAAACTTCTGTCGCATTTATTATATATTTTTTGCGACAAAACGCAATATAGCTTTATATCATTTTCCATATAATACGCAGGATTGCTTTCACTAAAATTTCCAACAATACGCAGGATTATTATTATCATTTTTCTAGATATTACGCATTTTTTATCCAATTTTTTAAATCTATAAAAAGTTCTAAAAACGGACAAACTAATTATATAATTGGTTCTAAAAACGGACAAATTAACAAAATATAAGTTGTAAAACCGGATAAGATGTAATAATATGATTTTATAAAGGAGCTAAATATTATGTTTAGAAAAGCAAAATCAAAACTAATAGATTGGAAAGATAATAGTAAAAACGCATTACTCGTTACAGGTGCTAGACAAGTTGGAAAAACATTTATTATTAGAGAATTTTTAGAAGAAGAAATTGGAGAAGATAATTTTATTGAATTTAATCTATTTGAAAATGAACTAGCCAAAAAAACTATTGATAATTCTTTAAATAGTGAAGATTTATTATTCAGATTATCCGCACTTGCTAATAAACCAATGATAAAAGGTAAAACAGTAATCTTTTTAGATGAAGTACAAGTATGTTCAAATATTATAACCGCTATTAAATTTTTAGTAAGTGAAGGTTCTTATAGATACATTTTAAGTGGTTCTTTACTTGGTACCGAACTTAAAGACATAAAATCAATTCCTGTTGGATATATGAGCACTTTCCAAATGTTTCCATTAGATTTTGAAGAATTTTTAATTGCTAATAATCTAAATGCCAATGTAATAAAAAAATTAAAAAATAATTTTGATACTTTAACTCCTGTAGATGATATCATTCATAGTAAGCTTATTGATATGTTTCATTTATATTTAATCGTTGGTGGGATGCCAGCTGTTGTAAAAAAATATTTAGAAACAAATAATTTAAAAGATGTAGTAGAAGAACAAAATAATATTAATAGTTTATATAGACAAGATATCAGTAAATACGATCAAGAAAATAAACTATACATTAAAGAAATATTTGATTTAATTCCTAGTGAACTTAATAATCAAAATAAAAGATTTATAATGAAAAATCTAAACGAAAATTTAAAATTTAATAGATATGAAAATAGCTTTTTATGGTTAAAAGATGCTGGTGTTGCATTACCAACTTATTGTGCAGATGAACCAAAAGTTCCATTGATGCTTAGTAAATCAAGAAACTTATTTAAACTTTTTCATTGCGATGTCGGTCTTCTTGCTAGTATGTATATGGATAATAATTTACAAATTAAAATTCTTAATAAAGATAAAGATATAAACTTTGGTTGTATTTATGAAAATGCAATTGCAGAAGAGTTGGTTTCAAAGGGTTTTGATTTATATTATTACAAAAATAATAAATTTGGCGAAATAGATTTTCTTATTGAGAATAAAGGTGTTGTAATTCCTTTTGAAATCAAATCAGGTAAAAATTATAAAAAACATAACGCTTTAGATCATTTATTATCAAATAATTTTGATATTCCAAAAGGCTATATTTTATCAAATAACAACATTGAAATAAATTCAAATAAAATTTATTTACCTATATATATGATTATGTTCTTTGAAAAAGATAAAGTTAAAGATATGAAATATAAAGTTAATTTATCTAGTTTATAGATTTAATCATGCTACACCAACAGAAGTTCGAAAAATAAATTTTTGATTAATTCTATTAATAATATTTTAACTATATAAAATCGATTTTAAATTGATTAAAATATTTTGTGATAGTACAATTATTAGTGAAAATAAATATAAGATTATTAACAAATTAATTATTAAAAAATGTGAATCATTCTTTGCATTTATAAAAAGAACAAAAAGGAGGTTAGCCAATGTTTGATTTAAATCATTTTGAAAAACTTAAAGAAAGTAATCAACTTGAAGTAAAGCAATCTATTCAAGGTATTCCTAATTCTATATGGGAGACATATAGTGCTTTTTGTAATTCTTATGGTGGTACTATTTTATTAGGTGTAGGCGAAGATAAAAATAAAAATCTATTTACTTGTGGTTTAAATGAAAATCAAGCCAACAATCTTTTAAAGTCATTTTGGGATACAATTAATAATCAAACAAAAGTAAGCATCAATTTATTATCTGATAAAGATGTTCAAATAAAGCAAATTGATAATGATTACATTGTTATCATTAATGTACCTCAATCAGATAAATCATTTAAACCAGTATATATTAATAATAATCCATTATTTGCTTATCGTAGAAATCATGAAGGAGATTATCGTTGTACAAAACTTGAAATACAAGCAATGCTTCGTGATCAAGATGAACATTCAAATGATAGTCAAATTATTGAAGATATGAATTTATCTGTTTTAAACCCAGATACTTTAGCAAAATATAGAACTAGTTATAATCAATGTCACAAAGAAGATCATCCATTTGTTCAAGAAGATAATGAAAGTTTCTTAATTCATATTGGTGCTGCAAAGAAAGATAATAAAGGTGTTATTCATCCTACTAAAGCAGGCTTATTAATGTTTGGAAACTTTTATGATATCACTAATGTTTATCCTAATTATTTTTTAGATTATCAAGATCATAGAAATTTAGAAGGAGATGACATGAGATGGTCATTCCGAATTACCTCTACTAATGGTGATTGGAGTGGAAACTTATATGATTTTTATTATCGAATCGCATTTAAATTAACTGAAGATATTGCAGTACCATTTAAAATGAATGGCATGTTACGTGATGATTCTTCACCAATGAAAAAAGCAATCCGTGAAGCATTGTGTAATACTTTATCAAATGCAGATTACCATGGTGAATTAGGATTAGTTATCAAACAATATCATGATAAAATTGTATTTTCAAATCCAGGGATTCTTGCTATGCCATTAAAGCAAATCATGTTAGGAGGAGAATCAAAAGCTAGAAATAGAACTATTCTTAACATATTTTCTTTTGTTAATATTGGTGAGCGTGCTGGGAAAACTTACCGATTGGAACAGAAAACTTACCGATTGGAACAGAAAACTTACCGATTGGAACAGAAAACTTACCGATTGATAAAATAAATAACTCAAAATATAAAAATGATGTAAAAATAAAATTAATAAAAATTTTTACTGAATTAAAAAATGAATTAATAAGTAGATCAATAATTTCTAGTCACTTATTTGTTTCTGATAAAACATCTTATAATTTAATTTTAAATTTATTAGAATTGGATTTAATCGAACCAGTCACTGGTCATGGCAAAGGTAAATACAAATTTAAATAATCATTAGCACTTACATTCGTGTAGGTGCTTTTAATTTATTTTATGATTAAATTTTTAATATTAAATTATTATTATAAAATAATCAATTATAATATTTTTCAATTTTCACTTTAGTTTCATGTTCAAATCTTGCTTTTAATAATTTAATTGAATTAATTAAATCTTCTTTTTTTACTATTATTGTTTTATTGGACCAATCAGATATTATTTTTACATTATTAGAATCAACGCTCGTAATAATTAACACTTTATCAATAGAATCTATAGGTACAAATTCAAAAAGTTCCATATTTAAGTTATATAAAGAAAGTTTATATATAAAATCAATAATACAAATATCCTCAATTTGTAAAAACAGATTGTTATTTTGTAGAATACTTAAATTTGCTGCATACTCAAATATATTATTACTTTGTTTTTCTGGTTGTCTAATTATTTTATATTTAAATTCCATACCTAAACATTATCCATTTTTACTAAGCCATTGCTAAAAGCAGAAATAGATTTTAACCAATTTTTTGGTTTGTTAATTTCTAATTTTTCTTTAAAATCATAATCTGAACATTCAGATATTAATTTGTATAACATGTATCTTCTCCTGTCTTTTTGCTTTAATAAAAGTATAACATTAAATTAATGTAACTTCATTAATAATCTAAATATAAAAATTTATTTGCCCTTTTATTTGCCCTTTTATTTGCCCTTATTAATATAAATAATAACATGTTTTATTAATTAAAATATAAATATCAAATTTTTTAATGATTTATTTTATAAATAAAATTAACTGTATAATCATTATCTTTTATTTTAAATTCAACTTTTGATATTAATAATCTAACTATATTTAAATCTATTTTACTAGTTGATAATGATTTAATTTTATTAATGTATTTATTTAAATCCTTTTTATTAAATTTTAATTGATCGATTTGAAATTTAATATCATTTAATTCAGATTGTAATTTTTGACTTTCAACAAATAAATCATTGCTTAATTCTTTATATTGATTTAATGTGATTAATTCTAAAGCATATTTTTCAAATAATTCTTTTAATTTATATTCTATGTTTATAATCTTCTTTTCTAGTTCTTCATTTTTTTCATATAAAACAAATAATTTATCATTTTGTAATAATTTAATTAATTCATTTTCATTTATTTTATATGCATTAATTAAATTTTTTATTTCTTCAAAAATAATGTTATGAACAAAATTTGATTTTAATGATATATGTGGTTTTGTATTAGTGGAATATAAAAAATAATCATATTTACTTGGTGTAGGATGATAACAAACAGTTTTATTATTAATTGTAATCATTCCTTTTAATCTAATTTTATCTAAGTCATTATTAACTTTTATTTTCTTTTTAGAATTTAATAATGTTTGAACTTTTAAATAGGTTTCTTTATCGATAATAGATGGATGAGCATTACCTAATTTAATAATTATTACATTTTTTCTATGTGATTTATTTAGATTAATTGCTATACCAGTATATTCTTCATTTCTTAAAATTCTATTAATTGTTGATTTATCCCATTTATATGGTAAAGAAGGATATTTATCTTTTTTTCGATATCCTTTTTCTATTTTATAAGCAGTAGGAATTAAAATTTTTTCATTTGTTAAGATGTTAGCAATCTTATAAGTACCATTACCTTCTAAATATAATTTATAAATTTTTTTAATTATTAATGAAGCTTCTTCATCTATAATTAAATGATTTGTTCCATCATTTTTATATCCATAAATAGCTTCTGTAAATATATCTTTTTTATTAGCTAAGAATTCATATGTTTTAATAGCTTTTTTTCTACAATCTTTTAAATAACGATCATTCATAAAACATCCTAATAAATATGAATCATCTTCAGTTTTAGCAGAATCATAATTATCATTAACAGCGATAAATCTAATATTCTTTTTTGGTAAATAGTCATCTAAATATTTTCCTACTTCAATAAGATTTCTTCCCATTCTGGATAAATCTTTAACAACGATACAATTAATTAATTTTTTATTTATATCCATCATCATTTCATTGAATTTTGGACGATTAAAATCTTTTCCTGAATAACCATCATCAATATAAATTTTATAGATTATGAAATGATTTTCTTTAGCAAATGAAGTAAGAATATCTATTTGATTTTTAATTGATTTAGAAAGATTATTTGATTCATCTTCTTCAGATATTCTTACATATATTGCTGTTAGAATATTGTTGATTTGTAATTTGTTTACCATACATAAATCCTTTAAACACTTCATCAGCATAACGATATTCAATAATAATATTTATATCTTTATTTACATAAATAAATGATGTTTGTTTTTCTTGAGCAATATAAATTCTTTTAATTAATGAAGATATTAATCCTTCAGTTAAATCTTCTTCACTATCTAATTTATATGATTTAAAAATATTAATTATTTGTTCAGTTTCTTTTTCAAAATTTCTTTTGGTGTTATCGATTTCATTTACCACTAATTCATCAATTTTATTTTGTAATTCTTCTTGTTTTGTTCGATATTCTTTAGTTCTAATATTATATTCTTCTATAGTCATAGAATCAGTAGCGTATAATTCAAATAACTTTTTTAAAAACTTATTATATTTTTCATATTCTTTTTGTAAATATTCTAATTCTTGTTTTTCTAAATCATCATTTTTTTCTTCTAAAAATTTTCTTTCTTTAACGTGTTCAACAATAGCGGTTTCATTGAAATAAATATATTCTTTTAATTTTTTTAGTTCATAAAAGATAACTTTTTTTAGAAAATCCGCTGTAATTTTCGGTCTTATATAACAATTTTTCACTTCACAATAAATATTAGTTATTCTTTTTAGATTATTTTTTGAATGAAAATGCATTTTATTATGACAATGAGCACAATAACATAGACCTCTAAAAGTTTCATCAAAAAGTGCTTTATGAGAATTTTTATAGCGCATACGATAGTCTTGAGCTTTTTCATATAGATCTTTAGAAATTATTGGTTCAAAACTATTTTCAAAATAATATCTTTCTTCTTTAGGTGTTTCTTTTTGGATTTTGATTTTAAATGAAATTTTCTTTGTTTTAGATGTAATATAAGTTCCTGTATATTCTAAAGTAGAAAGAATAGCTTCTATAGAATGATATTTCCAATCATATTTTGTTTGTTCTAATTGTGCTAAATTAGTGGAAGATGGTCTTTTTCCATAAGTTATATAATTATAATATGAAGGTCGATAGATTTTTTCTTGTTTTAAAATTTTAGCAATTGTTGAGATAGTTTTTCTATTGATAACAAATTCTTGATATATTCTTTTAACCACTAGAGCGGTTTCTATATTAATAATTCTTTGTCCTTCTTCATTAAAAGTGTAACCATATATTGGATAAGCAGTTTTTCTTTGAATTCCTTTTCTTTGATAATAATTTTTAGTAACTCTTACTTTTTTAGAAATATCTTTAGCGTAAAATTCATTAATAACATTTTTAAGTGGAACAAAATCGTCACCTTCTGAATTTAATGAATCATAATTATCATTGATAGCAATATATCTTACATTATGACGAGGGAAATATTCTTCAATATAATATCCAGCATTGATATAATCTCTTCCTAAACGAGATAAATCTTTAGTAATAACTAAATCTATTAATCCATTTTCAATATCGTTTATCATTTCTTTAAAGGAAGGTCTATTAAATGAAGTTCCAGTGTATCCATCATCAACATATATTTTATATATATTGTAACCACGTTTTATGATGTATTCAGAAATGAAAGCTTTTTGGTTAGTGATTGAATTTGATTCTCCTTCACCATCTTCACGTGAAAGACGACAATATATTCCAACATTATAATTTATTTTGGCTTTCATTTCTGTTCATCTTCTTTCTAATGGTCTTTATTTTTTATATATTTAACAAGTGATTCTAATAAAGATATTCCTTCTTTAGAATACGTTCTTGTAATGGTTACTTCTTTATTATCAATAATAATTTTATATGAATATTGTTCTTGATTTGAAAAGTTATTATCAATCATTTAATCACTCACTTTCATACCATTTTATGATTGAAAGTTGGTGTTTATTAATTTTTATAAGCATTATTTAATACTTATCTATTTATTATTAATATTTTGTTCTATTATATAATTTTCTATTTCTTTAATAAATTGAAAGTAAACTGGTCCATTATCTAATAAAGTTAATTCAAAATCAAAAAACTTAAATAATTCTAATGATATTTGCAGAGGTAGTTGTAATATACAGCAAATACATAATAAAAAATGTTTATTTAATTTTGTTTTTCTTAAAAAATAATTTCTAATATTTCTTTCATTTATTTGAATATAATTTGATATTTGAATTTGGGTAATTTTTTTATATTTCATTAAATTCAATATGGTTGATATTGGATCATATGAGAATAAATCTATAAATGTATTAATTTCTACTAAATGTTTCATCATTTTCCTCCTACTGAAGATGGTAGAAAATAAAATACAAGCATTAAAAAAGACGGGCGTAAAATAATAATTGTTTTTATTTATTTCTGCCAGTCTTAGTTCACTATTTATTAGTATTGCTTCTTTAAATGATTTAATATCGGCATAAATTTGTAATGTTAATTACATTTAAAATATAGCAGTATTTTGATGGTTAGTAAAATAAATTATTTTTTTGGTTTAATTAAATCATTGTATTCAACTTTTAAGTGTAATTCATTTTCTAAAAAACTCATTTTATTACATAAAGCAAATAATTATATATTTTCTTAATAAAATACATATAAAAAAATATCGATAATTTAATTACTAATAATATCCAATCATAAATAGTTTATAAATCATTCTCTTCGTACATTTTTATAATTTTTTAAATAAAAAAGATATTATAGCAAAATATTTTTAATAAAATAGTAAGAAAAAAAGAGACATAATTTGAAAAAAATGATTACTTTATGATAAAATAATTACAAAGAAACATTGGAGGATTTATCAATGATAAATTACGCTCAAAAAATAAAAGAATATAGAGAAAGAAAATTTCTAACACAAAGCGAATTTGCAAAACTTATAGGTGTTTCTACACCTTGTGTTACGCGTTGGGAAAATGGCAAATTTAAACCAACAATGAAAATAAAAAAGAAGTTATATGAGCTTTTTATAGAAGCAGGAATGAATTTGGAGGAAAATTAAAATGGATTCAATTACTAGAGGAAAGATAGATGCAATATGGCAAGGCATGTGGAATAATGGCATGGCAGATCCAAAAACTAATATTACCCAAATTACTTATCTTTTATTTATTAAGATGCTTGATGATAATCAAATAAAAAAAGAAAAAAATGCTAATGCATTTCATACAAAAGTTCAAAATCCAACATTTAAAGAAGGTATATATAAAACTGTCAGAAATGATAATGGAAATATAACTATGGAAGTTACTTATGAAGATTTAAGATGGCATAATTTTGCACATTTTGATACTAATAAAATGTTCATTATAGTTAGAGATTTTGTTTTTAAATTTATTAGAGAAATGAATTCTGGAGATGACAATGCGTTTTCACGTTTTATGAGTGATGCAAAATTAGATATTCCTAGTGCTAAAATACTAGAAAAAGTTATTCGTGGATTAGATGATAAAGAACTTAACCTTGACAATAAAGAAATAATGGGTGATGTCTATGAATATTTACTTGCAGAATTAAGTATTAATGGTGATAACGGGCAATTTAGAACTCCAAGACATATTATTAAAATGATGGTAGAACTTATTAAACCAAAACTTGGAGAAAAAATATGTGACCCTGCTATGGGATCTGCAGGTTTCTTAATGGAATCTGCTAGATATATTAACGCTCCAGAACATCAACATGATGAAGTAAATAATGACAAAAAAAATAGAGAGATTTTTAATTCTCAAATGTTTTATGGAAATGAAACAGATCCTGATATGCTAAGAATTGGTACTATGAATATGACATTGCATGAAGTATCAAATCCACAGATTTTTTATAAAAATTCATTAACTGATGACAATAAAGATACAAATATATATGATGTAATTCTTGCAAATCCTCCTTTTAATGGATCGTTAGATGCTAATGATGTATCTAAATCTTTAACTGATATTTGCACAACTAAATCTACTGAGCTTTTATTCTTAGCATTATTCTTAAGAAGTTTAAAAACAGGTGGAAGATGTGCTTCAATTGTTCCTGTAGGAGTTGTCAATAATACAAATGAGAAAGCATATACAATTATAAGAAAAAATCTTGTAGAAAATCAAAGATTAAAAGCAGTTATTTATATGCCAAGTGGAATCTTTAAACCATATTCTGGCGTACAAACAGCTATTCTATTATTCGATAAACTTAATAAAAAAGATGGAAGCGGTACAGATAAAGTTTGGCTTTACAATATGGAAGCTGATGGTTTTTCTTTAGATGACAAAAGAAATGAAATTAAAGATAATGATATACCTGACATAATTAATCGCTTTAATAATTTAGAATTAGAAAATTCTAGAACACCTTATGATAAATCATTTTTTGTTTCTATAGATGATATAAGAAAAAATAATTATGTTTTAAGGCTAAAAGACTATAAAAAAACACATACTGAAAAAAAAGAATATAGACCTACTAAAGAAATTTATGATTCATTAATCGAATCTGAAATCCAAAGTATTTCTATTTTGAAAGAAGCATCTAATGATTCTTATAAATTACTTATTTCCAAAATTTTTGATATGTTATCTCAAGAAGAAATAAATGAATTTATTGATAGGAAGAAGAGTTAGTATATGAAAATTAAAGATTTAATTGTTAAAGAGTTAAAAGGTTTATGGGGTGAAGAACCTAAACAAGGCGAAGAAAATATACCAATTATAAAAACAAATAACCTATCATATGAAGGTAAAATAAATTTTAATAATATAACTTATAGGTTTATTGAAAAGCATAATGTTATTGGAAATAAACTAATTTATGGCGATTTATTAATCGAAAAAAGTGGTGGGACAAAAAGTCATTCAGTTGGCTATGTAAATTTTTTTGAAAGTGAAAATGAAAAATATGTTTGTAATAATTTTATTTTAGCATTAAGACCTAATAAAAATTTAGTGATTCCAAAATATCTTTTTTATAATCTAAAATTTTTTTATGAATCAGGATTTTTTTCTGATTGCTATAACAAAACAACAGGAATCCAAAATCTAAAAAAAGAAAAGTATTTGAATAAAGAAATAAAAATATATAAAAGAAATAGTGACTTTTTTAGACATGATAACTAATAATCTTAGTGTTGCAAAAAATAGATTATTTATATTAGACGAGCTAATCAAATCACGATTTATTGTTCAGGAGGTATGCGCATGAATTATATAAAACTAGATAAAATAGTAACTATTAGTTCTGGTCAAAATGCTCCTCAAGATCAAAATGAATATTGTTTAGATGGATGCACATTTATAAAAGTCTCAAATTTAGATGATATCATAAAAGATGATGATGAAAGTAGAGCGTGTAAAATTACTGTTGAAGCTATTTCAAATAACAAACTTAAAGTTGTTCCAAAAAAATCGATTTTATTTGCTAAGAGTGGACTTTCTTGTGTAAAAAATAGAGTATATTTAACAAAAAAAGAAACTTATGTTGTAAATCATTTATGCATTCTTTCAAAAATTATTGATTCTTATGATCCTAAATGGCTTTTATATTTTATAAAATCATTCAATGTAACAAAACTCATAAAGGATGAATCATATCCGTCAATCTCATTAAAAGACATTAAAAATATTAATGTACCAGTCATTAGCAAAAAAGAACAACAAATTATTATTAAAAATCTTGATTATATAAATTTGTTAATTAAAAATAAACAAAAAGAATTTTCTTTGCTAGATGAATTAATTAAATCACGATTTAT
>QWCN01000560.1_pt1 | contig 63948 bp, 65 predicted proteins | sample 1972711 | NCBI WGS metagenome assembly QWCN01 (sample SAMN09866707, study PRJNA288562) | Human gut metagenome isolate term1_stool, whole genome shotgun sequencing... | isolation source: gut | host: Homo sapiens | place: USA: California | reverse complement strand
GTGGCGTAAGTGAGGCGTAAATTGGCGTAAGTTGTGGCGTAAGCACCGACAATTTAGGGGCAATCAATAGAGCTTTGCGCCTGCCGGAATGTGAGGATCCACCATCAGCAAATGCAACTTTTCTTCACCGTTTTCGTGATGCACGGCGGAGATGAGCATACCGCAGGAATCGATACCCATCATCGCTCTCGGAGGCAGATTGGTGATTGCAATGCAGGTCTTACCGACCAGTTCTTCCGGCTCATAATACTCGTGAATTCCGCTCAAAATGACCCGATCTACGCCGGTTCCGTCGTCTAAAACGAACTTTAAGAGCTTTTTGGACTTCTTCACGGCTTCGCATTCCTTGACCTTTACGGCACGGAAATCGCTCTTGGAGAAGGTGTCAAAATCCACCTGATCCTGGAACAATGGCTCGATCTGAACATTGGAAAAATCAATTTTTTCTTCCACAACGGGAGCCGTCTGAGCAGCCTCCGCAGGAGCCGAAACTTCCTTGGAAGCCTTCTTGTCAGCGTCCAACGGCTTCATTGTCGGGAACAGCAGCACGTCCCGGATGGAGGCGGAGTCGGTCAGCAGCATTACCAGCCGGTCTACACCGAAGCCCAGACCGCCTGTGGGGGGCAGGCCGTATTCCAGAGCGGTGACGTAATCGTAATCCACCTGGGCCTTGCAGTCCGGGTCCAGAGACTTCCGCTCGGCCACCTGACGCTCGAAGCGGCCCTTCTGGTCGATGGGGTCGTTCAGCTCGGAGAAGGCGTTGCCGAACTCCGTGGCGTTGATGAAATACTCAAACCGCTCGGTGAAGGCGGGATCGTTGGGCCTCCGCTTGGCCAGGGGACTGTTCTCCACGGGGTAATCGTAAATAAAGGTGGGCTGGATGAGGTTTTCTTCCACGAATGCGTCGAAGAACTCCGCCAGAATGGCGCCCTTGGTGGGAATTTCCGGCAGTTCGACGTGCTTTTCCTTGGCGATGGCGATGGCCTCCTCATCGGAGGTAATGGCGGCGAAGTCCACGCCGGAATACTTCTTCACGGCTTCGATCATGGTCATCCGCGCCCAGTGGCTCAGGTCGATGTCCTTGCCCTGGTAGTTAATTTGCAGAGTGCCGCAGACGTTCATGGCCACGGTCTTCATCATGTCCTCCACCAGGTCCATCATGCCGTGAAAATCGGTGTAGGCCTGATACAGCTCGATGGTAGTGAATTCCGGGTTGTGGGTGGGGTCCATGCCTTCGTTCCGGAAGATGCGGCCCACCTCGTAGACCCGGTCCATGCCGCCCACGATCAGCCGCTTCAGGTACAACTCCGTCTCGATACGCAGCACCATGTCGATGTTCAGGGTGTTGTGATGGGTGTAGAAGGGACGGGCGGAAGCGCCAATTTCAAAGGGGGTCAGGATGGGGGTGTCCACCTCCAGGAAGCCCCGGCCGTCCAGAAAATGCCGCAGCTCCCGCAGGATCTGGCTCCGCTTTACGAAGGTGTCCTTGACCTCCGGGTTCACGATGAGGTCAACATAACGCTGACGATACCGGGTCTCCCGGTCGGTAAGACCGTGGAACTTCTCCGGCAGGGGCAGCAGGGACTTGGAAAGCAGGGTGGCCTCGTGGACCCGGACGGAAATTTCGCCCCGCTGGGTCCGGAACACGTCGCCCTTGACACCCACGATGTCACCAATGTCGTTCTTCTTGAAACGGTTGAAGGAATCCTCCTCCATCTCGTCGATCTTCACATAAAGCTGGATGCGGCCGGCGTTATCCTGCAGGTCGCAGAAAACCACCTTGCCCATGCCCCGCTTGCTCATGAGCCGGCCGGCCAGGGATACGGTCTTGCCTTCCATCTCCTCGAAATGGTCCTTGATCTGGGCGGAGGTGGCGGTCACGTCAAACTTGGTCTGGACGAAGGGGTCCAGGCCCTGACTGCGGAGGTCGTTCAGCTTCTCCCGGCGGACCTTCATCTGGTCGCTGAGAGACAACTCCTCCTGGGGTACAAACTTCGCCATTCCCTTACCCCTCTCTGGTCACATGGAGCACCCGCATGGTGAAGGAACCGGCAGGAGCGTGGACGGTGAAGGTCTCCCCGGCGGCGCAGCCCACGATGGCCCGGCCGAAGGGAGAGTCGTCGGAGAGCTTGTTCTCCATGGGGTTGGCTTCCTGGGAGCCGGTGATGCGGTAGGTGTTCTGAGCGCCGGTATCCAGATTCTCCACGGTGACGGTGCAGCCCAGGCCCACCCGGCCGGAGGCTTCGTTCTCGTCGGCGATGACCACGGCGTGAGCCAGAATGTCCTCGATCTCGGCGATACGGCCATACAGCTTGGCCTGCTCGTTCTTGGCGGCATCGTACTCGGAGTTTTCGGACAAGTCGCCGTAGGAACGGGCTTCGGCGATCATGGCCGCAATTTCCCGTTCCCGGGTGGTCTTCAAATAATTCAGCTCTTTCTCCAGATCGGAAAGGCGGGTACTGGTGATCTTAAATTCCTTTGCCATAATGGAAATCCTTCCTTCAAGTCGGTTATATTTGCATAGCTTCTAACATTATATCGGAAAAATCCCACGCCGTCAAGGTGGAAAGGGGAATTCTGAGAAGAATTATCCTGGAAAAATTATACTTGACAATAAAAGAAGAATACAGTACAATAAATCATCCGAAAGGGAGTGACAAATTGACTACTAGCTATTACAATTTCTATTTAGATGAATTCGACAGTAAACAGCGTGGACTTGTTTACAATACGAATTCCGGAACTGTGTTAGCGATTCGACAGCATTCGATTTGGGAGGCGTTGACAAACGACCAACTTGATTCAGTATCCAAAGATGATTTAAGTATCCTAATCGATAACAAGATGTGCGTGGAATCGCGCGAGAGAGAACTCGCAGAAATTAGGGAAAGATACGAGAATCACACCAGTACATTGAATACGCTTTATCTTACGATAATGCCTACAGAGGCGTGCAATTTTGCGTGCCCGTATTGCTTTTTGTGGGAGAAAGTACCGCATTTCATGACTGGGAAAACGTACCAAAGCATCCTGAAGTATGTTCTGAAGTGTGTTTCGGAGAATCGGTCACTTAAGCATCTGATGATTAACTGGTTTGGCGGGGAACCAACACTGTGTGCAGAGCAGATTTGCCAGTTTATGTCTGAAATTACATCGGCTATGCGTCCGTTGAATGTTAGCATTACAAGTTCAATTACGACAAATGGCTACCTCTTAACGAGAGATGTGTTTTTGAACCTGATTTCGTCTGGCGTTTTTTATTATCAGGTTACCGTTGATGGTATGAAGGAAACTCATAATGCAGGCAGACCCCATAAGTCTGACCCTGATTCGTATGAGAGGATAATCCATAATCTGGAGGATATTCACCACCTAGAGGCGGAATACCAGATGGATATTCGTACCAATTTTACTCGGAGTTCGATTCCGTCGGTAGATGCCTTTATTGATTTCTTCAAAGCGGAGTTTGCGGGGGATCCTAGATTCCACTTATATTGCCGTCCGGTGTATGATTATGAGACGAAAGAAAACAGTATAGAGACGATGCGCTCTGACATATTAGACTTGGAAGAAGGCATTATTCAACAGAATATTTTTGCAGAGAAAATAGCGGCAGGTTTGGAGAATAGAACCATGCGGAGAATGGTTGACCCGCTGCCGCAACCGACGCACTGCTGGTGTAATGCAGAGACGAAAGGACATATTGTCATTGGACCGGAGGGGGAGATTTTCATTTGTGATACCCTGACGGGGGCAGATAATTCCCTTGGGAATCTGATTGACGGAGAGATTGTTTGGAATTCGGATAAAACGGTGGCCTATGATATATTTAATGACTCACGCACAGCTAAATGCCTTAAATGTCGAATTTTGCCGATATGTATGGGCGGATGCCTGAGAAATCGTATGTCTAATGAGGCACAGTGCTACTGGACAGAGCACGGGATACAAAAAGCCCTAGAGAAATTCTATGGTTAAATACAATTAAGGAGGAAAACAAAATGCAAGAAGTAAAGCAGGATAAGGAACCCGGTATTGAGGTCCTGAGACAGGGGTGCAACACAATGGTGGAGCGCAACATCGAATGCGAACAGCACGGAGGCAATTGCTGTGCAAACGGTTATTGCTGTCAGAAATTTCCTGATAAGGAACCCCTGGGCTAACGCCTAGCCCATGAAGAAAACGAACGGTGCCGCCGCTGTGCTGCGGCGCAGCTGGCAAATGGTATCTCCCTACCGTGGGAAAATTTATCTGGGGGCGGTATGCTCCCTATTGGCCACGGGTCTCTCGGCAATCTCGGCCTACACCCTGCGGGTGCTGGTGGATGACATCCTACCCATGAAGCGGGCGGAGGCCCTGTGGCCCATCCAGTTCGTGTTCATCGGGGCGGTGCTGTGCAGCAGCCTGATGACGGTTTTGCAGAGCTTCTTTTTCGCTCAGGCCGGGGAAAAGAGCCAGCGGGACCTGCGTTCCCGTCTGTTCCGGCGGCTGCTCCGGGCGGACCCGCTGGAGCGGCAGAAAAAGACGGAAGCGGCGGCGTTTTCCGCCATCAATCATCAGGTGGATGCCCTTTCCGGGATATTGGAAAACGGAATCCCGACCATTTTGGTCTCCGTGGTGGATATTGCCGTGACCCTGGGCATCATGTTCGCTCTGGACTGGCGGCTGACGGTCCTGTCCCTGCCGGTGTTTCCGCTGATCGTCCTGCTGAACGCTTTTATGCGCCGCCGGGTGTCCGCCATTCAGCGGACCTATCAGGTTGCCCGGCGGGATATGACTGAGGTCCTTTCGGACGTTATCACCGGCGCAAGCACCGTCGAAACCTACCGTTTGGAGCAGTACGTCAGCGAACGCTTTGACAGGGGAGCGTCGGTGCTGGCCGGGAAATCGGTCCACCTGTCGGTGCTTTATCGCATCATGGGTCTGGCCAGCTGGGCGATGATCATGGTCCCGTACCAGGCGATTTTGTACGGGGTCGGTGGCTCCTGGCTCATGGCCGGTACGGGGCCGACCATCGGCCTGCTGCTGATTTTCGCCAATTACACCAACCATCTGGTCCAGCCGGTCATGCAGTTGGCCAGCGTCAGCGGCAGCATTGGTGCTGCCCAGAATACCTTCGAGATGCTGGACGAGTTCGAGGACAGCCTGCCGGAAAAAATTCAGGTCCGGTATTCCCGACCGGAGACCTCCCTGGCGGCCAGCGTCGAAGGCTTGACATACGCCTACCCGGACCGGGAAGCCCCTTGCATCCGGGACCTTTCCTTTGAGATACCCAAGGAGCAGATCGCCGTCCTGTGGGGCAAAAGCGGTTGCGGAAAAAGTACATTGCTGAAAATTCTGTTCGGGACCCTGCCCCTGCATGATTCGGAAGCCCTGCGGCTGGATGCGGACAGCCGGTGGGGCTATTTCCCCCAGGACCCCCACATGCTGCGGCTGACCTTACGGGAAAATTTCCGGCTGGCCGACCCGGAGATCACCGATGGGGCGATTTGGGACATTTTGCGGGCCTTTTCCGTGGAACAGACCGTCCGCCGGTATCCGGAGGGGCTGGACCATGTGATGCGGCGGTCCGAAGGGGAGTTGTCCCTGGGCGAATATCGCCGGGTGTGTCTGGCGATTTTCTGGTCTGCCAATTTTGATGTGATGCTTCTGGATGAGCCGACGGCTTCGCTGGATGCGGAAAATATTCGTTTTATCGCACAGGCCCTCGGAGAACTTCGCAAGGAGCGGACGCTGATCGTTGCGACCCATGAGCAGGCACTGCTGCCCTTGGCGGACTGCACGATTCGACTGTAACGGAAAAAGCCGTGGAGATTTTCTCCACGGCTTTTCTGTGTTACCCCTTCAAAACCTCCAAAGCGGCCTGGACTTGGGGGTCGTCGGCAGGGGAGAGGGTGGCGGCGCGGATGGCGGCGTAGGTGTCCTCGTCCACCTCCACGGTCACGTCCGGCACCAGGCCTCCTTCGTCCTGCATATTCACCCCGCCGGGGGTGAAATATTTGCCGATGGACAGGCCCACGCCGCTGCCGTCCAGCAGGGAATAGACCACCTGGAACCGGCCCTTGCCCACGGTTTTCTGGCCCACCACCGTAGCCAGACCTGCTTCCTTCAGGGTGGCGGCGAAATGCTCGGCGGCGGAGTAGGAGTCCCCGTTCACCAGCACCACCATGGGCAAATCGATACAGTCGGCATCGGATTTGTAAATCTCCTCCTTGCCGGTGTAGTCCACGCTGCGGAACACCACCCCTTCGGGCATCAGGTAGTCCAGTAGGTCGGCCAGCTCGCTGACAAATCCGCCGGGGTTGAACCGCACGTCAAAAATCAGAGACGTGGCCCCCTGGGCCATCAGGTCCTCCACGGCGGCCTGAGCCTCGGCAGAACTGCGGCCACGGAAATTCACGATGCGGACATAGCCCACATTGCCGTCCAGCAGTTCCTTGGTGACGATCTGAGTTTCGATTTCCTTCCGCTCCACGGACAGGGTCAATTCCTGGTCGCCCCGGAGAACGGTCAATTCAATGGAGGTCCCGGCCTTGCCCCGGATGCGGCTTTGGGCTTCGGAGAGGCCCATGGATTCCACGCTTTCTCCGGCCACGTCCCGGATCCGGTCCCCGGCCAGAATGCCTGCTTCCTCGGCGGGACCGCCGGGAGTTACCTGCTCCACGACAATGCAGCCGTCCTGCAGTTCCGTGAAAATGCTGACGCCGATGCCCACATAAGTATTGTTCTGGGTGCTGATGTTGTTTTCGTAGGCGGATTCGTTGAGATAGTAGCTCCACCGGTCTCCCAGGGCATTGACCATGGCATTGGCGGCGGCGTCCTCCACCTGCTGCATATCTACGTCCTCGATGCCGATGTACCGCTTTTCGATGATGCGTTCCAGCCGCCCCAATTTCGTCTCCGGACGGAAGTCCAGAAAGACGAACAGCACGGTGAACGTCACCAGCGCACCTAAAAGGGCGCAGCCGATGTGGGACAGGACCGATTTCCAACGCATAGTGGTTTCCTCCTTGTGAAAAACCACGCTCCGTCCGGATGCAGGAGCAGAGCGTGGCAAAAATCAAAGATAATTCATGGGGTTTACATAATTTCCGTTATAGGAAATGCCGAAATGTAAATGGGGGCCGGTGGAATCGCCGGTGGAACCCACATAGCCGATCAGCTGGCCCTGGGAAACCTCGTCTCCGGGCAGGACCACATAATAGGTCATGTGCATATAGATGGACCGGAAGCCGTCCCCATGGTCGATCTGGACATAGTTGCCGCAGGAATCGTTGTAGGTGGCGGAGATCACCGTGCCGCTGCGGGTGGCATAAATGGGCGTGCCTTCGTTGCAGGCCATGTCCACGCCATAGTGCATGGTCCAGGTGCCATAAATGGGGTGGACCCGCATTCCGAAGGGACTGGTGATGGTGTAGCCGCTGACGGGGGTCAGCCAGCCGTCCTCGGCGTCGGTGGGGGCAGGGGAGTCAGCGTTATCGCCGTCATAAGTAGGCCAGCTGCCCTCCTGAGAACGGGCGGATTTATAGTCGCTGCGGGCATTGGCCAGTTCCAGCATGGCCTTGGCCTGCCGTTCCTCTGCATCGGCCATGTAGCGCTCGAATTCGTCGCCCCGGCTCAGCAGGTCCTCCAGCAGGGCGTCGGCTTCCGCCCGCTTTTCCTCCAATTCCTTCTGGGAATCCTTCAATTTTGCCCGTTTTTCGGACAAAGCGCCCTTCTGGGTGGTCAGGAAATCCTTGGCGTCGGCCACTTCCTTGGCCGCATCGGAAAGTTCCGTGAGGCGCCGCTTGTCCGCAGACTGAATTTCGGAGATGAGGCTCAGCCGGTCCAGAAAATCCGCAAAGCTGGTGGCCTTGAACAGAACGGACCAGTAGGTCAGGGTACCGTCCTCCTCCATGGCCCGGACCCGCTCCCGGTTTTTCTGGGAAAGGGCATCGTAGCGGGCCTCGGCGGCATCCAGCTCCTCCTGCTTGTCGGCGATCATGGTGGCATAGGCGGAAATTTGGTCGTTGGCGTTGATGATCTGCTGGTGAAGCAGCGTCACCTGCTGATCGATGCGGTTTTTCTGGGCGATCACGTCCTGCATCTTGGAAAGATTCCGCTGCATCTGAATGTCCAGTGCCGCCATCTCGGAATCGATGGCGGCGCTTTGCTTTTGGAGTTCTTCGATCTGATCCTGAATCTCGTCGGAGCTGGCGGCGCTGACTGGTAGCAGCGATGCCAGAATGCCCAGCAGCATAATGGCTGCCAGGACACCGGCGATGATGGAGATCAAGCGTTTTCGTTTGTTCATGGCTGCATCCCTCGCTTGACCGGAATGATGTTAAATACTGATGTAATCCAGCGGGTCCATATAGACACCGTTGTAGAGAATGGTGATATGCAGATGGGGGCCGGTGGCCCAGCCGGTCTCGCCCACATAGCCGATGACCTGACCTTGGGTCACATATTCACCGGGGCTGACGATGTAACGCTGCATGTGCATATAAATGGATTCAAAACCGTCTTCGTGGTCCAGTTTCACATAATATCCGTAGTAATAGCTTTCGCTGGCGGCCTCCACATAGCCGCTGCGGCTGGCGTATATTTTTGTTCCTTCTGCCACGGCCAGGTCCACCCCGGAGTGATAGCTGTACGAGCCGTCCACCGGGTCATACCGGTAGCCGAAGGGGCTGGACATATAGACGTAATAGGGAAGGGGCATCATCCAGTAGCTATCGCTGGGGGCCACGGGGGTGGTAGGCTCGTCAGGGTTGTCCGGGTCGGTGGTCTCCGTGGGCCGGGTGGTGGGAGCGGTGGTGGCGACAGATGTGGCCAGCCATTCCCGGTACTGGGCCTCGGCCAACTCGTCGTTTTTCTGGGCAATTTCGTCCATGTTGGCCTGCTTGGCGGCGCTGATGTTTGCCATGGCTTCTTTATACTCATCGCCCCGGGCCAGCAGCGTTTCCAGCAGAGCGTCCTTCTCGGCGCTGGCCTCCGCCAGATCGTCCCGCTTGGCGGCCAGGTCGTCCTTCTTCACCTGCAGGGCGTCCTTCTGGGCCAGCAGCTCGGAGCGGTACTGCTCCACTTCCTTGTGGGCCTGGTCCAGGTCCTGGAGCCGCCGCTGGTCGGCGGCGTTGATCTCTTCGATCATGTTCAGCCGGTCCAGGAAGTCGGCAAAGCTGGAAGCCTTGAACAGCACGGACCAGTAGGAAAGACTGCCGTCCTCCTCCATGGTGCGGACCCGTTCCAGATTCTTTTCGGAAAGTTCCTGATACCGGGCGGTGGCCTCGTCCAGCTTCTGCTGCTGGTCGGCGATCATCACGCCGTAGGCGGCGATCTGCTCGTTCATGTTGTCGATCTGGCTGTACAGCAGGAATACTTCCTTGTCCAGCCGCATTTTCTCGTCGATAAGGGCGTTGATGTCGTCCAGATTGGCGTTCTTCTGCTGCTCCAGTTCGGAAAGCTGAGCGTCGAATTCATCGCTCTTGCGCTGCAATTCGTCGATCTGGCCCTGAATCTCGCTGGAACTGGCGGCATCCACCTTGGTGGGCAGTGCGCCGGAGCCAAGGATCAGCGCTCCGCACAGAAGCGCAGCCATCAGGCGGCGATTGGTTTTGGAAAGTTTCATGGGAATGACCTCGATTCTTACACGTCCATGAATTTACGGATGGAAGTCCAGCTGCCCACGATGCCAACAAAAGCACCGGCGGCGCAGAAGGTGATGATCATGGGAATCAGCAGGGTGGTGAAGGGCACGAACTGGAACAGCTGCAAAGCGTCCACCTCGTGGACCTTGGTCAGGAGCATATTGTAAAGCCCCCACTCGGCGAAGAAGGCCAGCGCAGCGCCCAGCATACCCAGGGTGAAGCCCTGGACCACGAAGGGCAGGCGGATGAAGCCGTTGGTAGCGCCCACCATTTTCATAATGGAAATTTCGTCCCGCCGGTCGTACATGGCCAGCTTGACGGTGTTGGAGATAATGAGCAGGGACACCACCAGCAGCACCGCAATGACGCCTACGGATGCGATCTGCAGCACCCGCTGGAGGGTGGTGAAGCCCTGAGCCAATTCGTACTCGGCGTTGATTTTCGCCACGCCGGGAATTTCGGAAATCTGCTGGGCGGTCTCGGCCATGAGGGTGTTGTCCTCCAGCGTCACCACAAAGCGGTGCCGCAGGTCCGTGGCCTCCACGCCGGTGAAGGCTTCGCCCTCATCGGCATGGTCCGCAATGAATTCCTGCAGCGCCTCTTCCCGGGAGACGAACACGCTTTCCATGACGTTGGGGATCATGTTTATCTTCGTGCCGATGCTTTTTGCCTCCGCATCGGACAGGGAGCTGTCCACATACACCAGAATTTCACTGGTCTTGTTCAGTTCCTTCACCATGATGTTCACGTTGTACACCAGAATGGAGAAGCTGCCCACGATCAAAAGACAGGCCACCGTCACGCACACGGCGGCGAAGGACATGAAGCCGTGACGGAAAATATCCCGCAGGCCCTCCTTGATTAAGTACCCGATATTACTGATTTTCATAGTGATAATACCCATCCATTCCGTCGCTGACCACCAGACCCTCGTCAATGGCGATCACTCGCTTGTTGAACTGCTCCACCAGAGATTTCTCGTGGGTGACCACCAGCATGGTGGTGCCCAGATTGTTGATCTCCTGCAGCAGCGTCATGATCTCAAAGGACAGCGCCGGGTCCAGGTTGCCGGTAGGCTCGTCCGCAATAATGGTGGAGGGGTTGTTCACCAGGGCCCGGGCGATGGCCAGACGCTGCCGCTCGCCGCCGGACAGTTCGCCGGGGTGCCGCTTGGCCTTGGTTTCCAGACCCACCAGGTCCAGCACATAGGGGACCCGGTCCCGGATCTCCTTCTCCCGTGCGCCGATGACCCGCATGGCGAATGCCACATTTTCATACACGGTCTTGGTACCGATGAGCCGGAAGTCCTGGAACACCACGCCCACGGTCCGCCGCAGGAAGGGAATTTCCCGCTTGCGGATACGCTCCAAAGAATAGCCGTTCACATGGACGGCACCGGCGGTGGGCTTCAGCTCGCCGGTAATGAGCTTGATAATGGTAGACTTACCGGAGCCGGAAGGGCCCACCAGGAAGGCAAATTCGCCGTCCTCGATTTGCATGGTAATGCCCCGCAGCGCCACGTTGCCTTCTGCGTAGGATTTTTCCACATCTGTAAATTCGATCATATGTATCCTGCTCCAAAATAAAGTGTAACCAAATTGTAACACATTGCCCCCGCTCTGTCAAGGCGGAAAATGGACCCGGACCGGGAAATCCTGTGAAAAAAGCGTGAACTTCTCTGAAAAAAGATTCTGCGGGAAGGAAAGTCCTCCCCGCAGAGCGTCAAATTTCCTCCAACAGACATACGGCGTGGCAGGCCATGCCGCTGCCGTCCCCGGTGAAGCCCAGATGCTCCTCGGTGGTGGCCTTCACGTTCACCCGGCTTGCCTCCGTGTGCAGGGTCCGGGCAATATTTTCTACCATTTCCGGCACGAAGTCCTTCAATTTCGGCTTCTGGGCAATCATGGTCACGTCCAGATTCCCCAGCCGATACCCGGCCTGCTCCAGCCGTGCGGCCACGTTTTCCAGCAGCACCAGGGAGGAAATGCCCAGGTACTTATCGTCCGTGTCCGGAAACAGCCGCCCGATGTCCCCCAGACCGGCAGCCCCCAGCAGAGCGTCCATCACGGCGTGCAGCAGCACGTCCGCATCCGAATGGCCGTCCAGCCCCAGGGCATAGGGAATTTCCACCCCGCCCAGAATCAGCTTCCGGCCGGGAACGAGCCGGTGTACGTCATATCCATGTCCGATTCTCATGGTGTGTCCTCCAAATATAGCTTCGCAATTTCCAGGTCCATGGGCGTGGTGATTTTCAGGTTCCGTTCGTCGCCCTTTACCAATTTCACCGCCAGACCCAGCCGCTCCACGGCGGAACTGTCGTCGGTGACGGCGGCCCCGTCCTTTTTCGCCTGCTCCAGGGCTCCTCGCAGCAGGTCGTAATCAAAGACCTGGGGGGTCTGGACGGCGTAGAGCCGTTTCCGGTCCGGGGTGGTCATGACCAGGTCTTTTTTTCCCAGCTTTACCGTGTCCTTCAGGGGAATGGCCGGGACGGCCCCGCCATATCGCTGGGCGGCAAACACCACCCGCTCGATGAGGTCCGGCGTGACCAGGGGCCTGGCCCCATCCTGGATGGCTGCCAGTTCTACCCGTCCGTCCAGGGCTGCCAGGCCCATGGCCACGGAATCCTGACGGCTGCTGCCCCCGGCAATGACGGCGGTGACTTTGTCCATGTCGGCACAAAGCTGCTTCACCGGCAGGATGCGGTCCTCCCGGGTGACGATGACGACCTCCCGGATAACGGCACAGTCCTGAAAGGCTTGGGCGGTCCGTTGGATGACGGGAATGCCTTCCAGAGGGGCAAGAATTTTGTCGATGCCCTCCATCCGGGAGGCGTTGCCTGCGGCTACGATAACCGCCCCACAGTAGGGGACGCCCCGAATTTTCCGCAGAAAATGGCTGACTTTTCTCAGGTCCATATCAAAGCTCCATTACCAGTTTTTTGAAGTGGTCCCCCCGGACCATGAAGTTCTTGAACTGATCGAAGGCGGCGCTGGCTGGACTCATCAGCACCGTATCTCCCGGCCTGGCCGCAGCCACGGCGGCATAAAAGGCATGGTCGAAATCCCCGCAGTCCTGAATTTCCGGCTTTCCGGCTTCGTATTCCGGGGCGTTCTCCACGGCCTGCCGGATCTTCTCCCCGGTGGCTCCCCCCAGGAACAGCTTGCTTACATGGGCGCAAATTTCCGGTCCCAGCACGTCGTAGGGAATGTGCTTGTCGTAGCCCCCGGCGATGAGAATGACCTTTTCCGGGAAGCTCCGCAGACCCGCAATGGTCCGGCTGGGGGAGGAGGCAATGGAATCGTTATAATACCGGACCCCGTCCTTGACCCGCACCAGTTCAATGCGATGCTCCACGCCGCCGAAGGTCCGGGCCACGTTCCGGACGGTCTCATCGTCCACCAGACCCTGGACTGCCAGAATGGCCGCCATGTAATTTTCAATGTTGTGAACGCCGGGAATGAGAATATCTGCCGTTTTCAGCACCGGGCGGCCCAGAACGAAAATGGTCCCGTCCTCCACCCAAGCCCCCTGGGTCCGCTCCCGGCGGGAGAATTTCAGGGTGGCCCCATTGCCGGTGAAGCCGTCGGTGATGGCGTTGTCGTGATTCAGAATCAGCACGTCCCCGGCCTTCTGGAAGCGGAAAATGTTCTTTTTCGCCTCCACATATTCCTCCATGTCCTTGTGAATGTCCAGATGATTGGGGGCCAGGTTCGTGACCACGGCCACATGGGGGCTGCGGCGCATATCCATCAGCTGGAAGGAACTGAGTTCCACGACTGCATAGTCCTCCGGGTGCATCTCGTTCACCTGGGGGAGCAGCGGCGTGCCGATATTGCCCCCCAGCCACACGGTTTTTCCGGCGGCCTGGAGCATTTTGGCGATGAGGGTGGTGGTGGTAGTCTTTCCGTCGGAACCGGTGACAGCCAGCAGGGTGCAGGGGCAGACCTCAAAGAAAATCTCCATTTCACTGGTGATCTCGGCACCCCGCTGCCGCAAGGCTGCCAGGGCCGGGGTGTTGGGGTGCATTCCGGGGGTCCGGAACACCAGGTCGGCTGGCAAATTATCCAGGTAGCCGTCGCCGACACGCAGCTCGGCACCCTTGGCTTCCAGGTCCAGCACCTCGGCGTCCAGCTTTTCCCGGGGGGTCCGGTCGCAGCCAATCACATGGCAGCCGTTTTCCAACAGCAGCCGCACCAGGGGCCGGTTGCTGACCCCAAGCCCCAGCACCACGATGGTACGGTGCCGCCAGGCGGCGATTTTTTCTTCCAGCAGTTGATTCATGGTCCATTCCTCGTTTCCACATAGCTTGCTATCAGTATAACGCTTTTTGGAAAAGTTTTCAACTGCTGCGAAAATCCTTTGACAATTTTGTTTTCCTGCGGTAAAATAGCACTGCGACCGGAGCGAACAGCCGCGCAGGAAGGCCGAAAGGCCCCCTGTGAGGAAAGTCCGGGCTCCATAGGGCAAGGATAACGGGTAACGCCCGCCGGGGGTGACCCCAGGACAAGTGCAACAGAGAGATACCGCTCGGCCCCATCCAATCCATGGGGAGAGGAGACACAGCAAAATGACGAAAGACCTGCCGCTTGCGGCGGGGCGAAGGATAGGAAGCTTGTGTCGACGAGTAAGGGTGAAAAGGTGCGGTAAGAGCGCACCCAGCCCATGGAGACATGGGTTTTATGATGTAAACTCTATCCGGAGCAACACCGTGTAGTGGGACAGAAGGCCGGCCCGGCCGTCCCCAAGAGGTGGCTGGACCTCGGGAGCAATTCCGGGGCTAGATAGATGGCTGTCGAGACAGAACCCGGCTTACAGCACCGTGTCGCATAAAAGACGGCTTCCGTAAATTTACGGAGGCCGTCTTTTTATTAGAGAAGAGAGAAAAGTGAAGCGTGAAGAGAAAAGGAAGAATTAAAAAATTCCCTGGCGAGGCGAAAGCCTTCTCCCTGGGGAGAAGGTGGCAGCCCGTAAGGGCTGACGGATGTGGGGTGTAACCTCTTTCCGGGCAGTCCGATAAAACGTACCTGGTCCCCTCCACACCCGTCACGGCTGACGCCGTGCCACCCTCTCCAGCAGGAGAGGGCTTTGGTCGGTGCAAACCGCCAGGCGCTACCTCTTAGTCAAGTCCATCCCCATCCCTCGACCCGTTTATCCTGTCAAAAGACCGTTAAAACCAATCACGGACTTTTGTATAAAATCATGGAGTTTTTGCGAAAAGCCATTGACAGCCCTGCCGAAATATGGCACAATAGAAAGGACAATAACAAAAGAGGAGATGGACCCAAATGAGAAAACGCATTGCCATTCTGCTGGTTCTGGCGCTGGTGCTGGCCCTGAGCGGCTGCAAGTCCTCGGACTACAAGCAGGCCGTCACCGCCATGGATGCCGGGAATTACCAGGAGGCCCTGACGGCCTTGGACGCCCTGGGGGACTACAAGGATGCCGCCGACCTGGCCGCCAAGTGCCGCTACGCCATTGCCGAGGACAATTTCGACAAGGGCGAGTATGAAACGGCCCTGACCCAGTTCACGGACCTGGGCGATTACCGGGACAGCGGCAAATATGTGACCAAGTGCAACTACGCCCTGGCCGTAAAGGCCTTTGAGGACAAGGATTACACCAAGGCGCAGGATCTGTTTACCGGTTTGGCGGACTATCAGGACAGCAAGAATTATCTGGAAAAGACCGAGAACGCCCTGCTGCTGCAGGCGGTCGCTGGAACTTGGAAAAGCGGGAACTTTGACCTGTTTCCTTATCTGGTGGACAGCATGGGCCTGATGGAGAACGCCTGGAATACCGTCACCTCCGACGGGACCCTGCCCCAGGCCAACGCAGTCTTCACCTTGACCATTGACGAGAACGGCGAGTACGGCGTGGAGTGTACCATCGAGCGCAGCGAGAATTTCGGTGATGCTTTCAAGGACCTGATGATCCGGTACATGAAGGAGGCCGTCAGTACCAACCTGGCTGCCCAGGGCTACACGCTGGACGACCTGTATGCGGAGTTGGGCACCGAGGATTGGGACGAGGTCATAAACAGCCTGTACGGCATGGACATGGACGAGTTCCTGAAGAATCAGGTGGGTATGGAGGATGCCCTGGATGCCATTGAAACGGCGGGCTTTGCCCATGGCACCGTGGAGTTTGAGGACGGCAAACTGGTCCTTGGGGAGAACACCCTGTCCTATGATGCGGAGAAGGATACGCTGACCGATGAGGATACCGACCAGGCGGACCTGTTCGGTCAGGACAGCGTTACTTACACGAGACAGTAATCCCAAAAGCATAAAAATCACAAGCCCCCACAGGGCCATGTTTCGGCCTTGTGGGGGTTTGTGCTGTATTTTGTGTAATATTCTTCCTGCGGGGCACTGGATTCCCCTACACAGGGGAGCCTTACTCAAAGGAACCGACCCGGTACTTCTGAGGGAAGGCTTCTCCTGGAGGAGAAGCTGGCAGCCCGCAAGGGCTGACGGATGAGGTCGAAGTTATCAATTATCACCATGAGTTCGTACGACGCTGCTACCGTCGACCTCATCCGTCACGGGCTGTGGCCTGTGACACCGTAGTAGAGGTATGACTGCCACCGGCAGTCATGTAGATTTCGGATTCGCTGCGCGGGGCACAACCCCCAGGGGAAGACTTTGGCTGGCGCTCCGTCGATGTCCCCTACCGCCCCTCATCCGTCTGCCCTTGCGGGCAGCCACCTTCCCCCAGGGAAAGGCTATTTTTCGCCACGCCGGGAGATTTACGGGAATTCGATAGCGTACACCCCCTCAGTCACGGCGTTGCCGTGACAGCGCAGTAGCGGTATGACTGTCAGTCTGCAGTCATATAGATTCTTATTCGCTGCGCGGGGCACAACCCCCAGGGGAAGGCTATCCTCAGAGAAATGCCCCTGTCTCTGACTTGCTTGGTTTACATAAACTTATCCAATTCTTCTTCCACCTGAGGATCACGTTTGACCTTGGGCTGGTCGTAGCGCTTGCCCCGGGCGACCACCAGCTTCACGTCCCGCAGGGCATGGAGGTCCTCCAGGGGGTTCTTCTCCACGGCAATCATGTCTGCCGCCTTGCCCACCTCCAGGGAACCGGTCACGTTGTCGATTTTTGCGATTTTCGCATTGCCCAACGTGGCCGTGTACAGGGCGAACGCATTGCTCACGCCGCAGTATTTCTGGAACAGCAGCGGCTCCCGCCAGGTGCCCGTGTGGGTCACATAGGCGCAGCCGGTGTCCGTACCCAGACCCACGGGGATGCCCGCTTCCAGGCAGGCTTTGGCGCAGTCCTGAATCCCCTGAAACACCACCATGCCGTTGAACTGGGCCATTTCGCTGGCGTGGCTGACGCTCCGGTCGAACAGAGCATAGGGTAGGGCGGGGGAGAGGGTGGTCACCAGAGCCGCATGGCGTTCCTTGAACAGCCGCAGGATTTCCTCGTCCGGCTTTGCGCCATGCTCGACGGTGTCCACGCCGTTTTCCAGGGCCACCCGGACCCCCTCCGGGCTTTCCACGTGGGCGGCCACGGCCAGACCGTTGGCATGGGCCGCATCGCAGGCGGCTTTCACCATCTCCGGGGGCATTTTCAGCACCCCCGGCTCGCCTTTGACCTTGGCGTCCAGCACGCCGCCGGTGATCATCAGCTTGATGAGGTCCGGTTTTTCGGCGGCGATTCGGTTGACATAATCAACGGCCTCCGCCGGACTGGCGGCCTCGTAGGCCAGCGAACCGGCCATGTGGCCCCCCGGTACGGAAATGGCCATATTTCCCGCCAGCACCCGGGGACCGTCCAGCTTTCCGGCATTCACGCCGTCCCGGACCCAGGTGTCCCAGTCGGCCACGCCGCCTACGGTGCGGATGGTGGTGGTGCCGCTGAGCAGCTGCTGTTTGGCGTACCCGGCGCAGAGCTTCTTGCCGAAGGAGGCCAGAAGCCCATTGGAGGTCATCAGCCGGACCAGCCTCTTCGGGTCCGATTCCTTCTTCTTGGGCATTCCGCTGGCGGGCAGGTGGACGTGCAGGTTGATAAGCCCCGGCAGCAGGTATTTTCCCTTCAGGTCCACGATGTCGCAGCCGGTCAGGTCCGCTTTTTCTGCCGGTACGATGGCGGAAATCATTTCCCCCTCCGTGAACAGCACCAGGCCGGTTTTTGGCTCCATCGTTTCCGTTCCGTCCAGCAGAACGGCGTTTACATAGGCACAGCGCTTCATTTCTCTCGCCTCCAAAATGATTTTCTTAACCATAGCACGTTTTGCCGAAAATTGCAAGAAAAAACCTGCCCGGGTTTCCCAGGACAGGTTTTTGAATCAATGATAGCTTGCGGCGCTTTTCCGGACCAGGGCCCGTTTCAGCCTTGCTTCTGCCAGCTTGACCTCCGCATCGGAGGCATCCCGGCTCCCGAGCACTTTTTTAGCCCGCTGCTCGGAAGCGGCGGCCCGTTCCACATCGATGGTATCGGACCACTCGAAGGTGGTGGGTACCAGTGTGACGGTGCCGTTAACCACGGACACCATGCCGCCGATGCAGGCGGCGTAGCGGCGCTTGCCTTCCTTGACCACCGTGGCCAGGCCCATGCCCAGGGGGGCCACACAGTTGATGTGTCCCGCCAGAATGCCCAGGTCCCCGGAGGTGGTGCGGACGATCAGCTCCTCGGCGGTATCGTCATAGAGAAGCCCGTCCGGCGTGACGACTTTCAAAGGAAAGAGGGTCATGCCTGCTCACCCCGGAATTTCTCCACCACCTCGTCGATGGTGCCGGCAAAGAGGAAGTAGGATTCGGGAATGTCGTCGTGCTTGCCGTCGATGATCTCTTGGAAGCCCCGGATGGTCTCCTTCAGCGGCACATACTTGCCCTGATAGCCGGTGAACTGCTCGGCCACATGGAAGGGCTGAGACAGGAACCGCTGGACCTTCCGGGCCCGGTTCACGGTGCGCTTGTCCTCGTCGGATAGCTCGTCCATGCCCATGATGGCGATGATGTCCTGCAGCTCCTTATAGCGCTGCAGAATACGCTGGACGGCACGGGCTGTATCGTAATGCTCCTGGCCCACGATCTCCGGGGTCAGGATACGGGAAGTGGAACTCAGGGGGTCCACAGCCGGGAAGATGCCCAGGGAGGAAATGCTCCGGTCCAGAGCGGTGGTGGCATCCAGATGGGCAAAGGTGGTGGCGGGGGCCGGGTCGGTGTAGTCGTCGGCGGGCACATACACGGCCTGCACGGAGGTGATGGAGCCTTCCTTGGTGGAGGTGATGCGCTCCTGCAGAGCGCCCATTTCCGTAGCCAGGGTGGGCTGATAGCCTACGGCGGAGGGCATCCGGCCCAGCAGGGCGGAGACCTCGGAACCGGCCTGGGTGAAGCGGAAGATGTTGTCAATGAACAGCAGCACGTCCTGATGCTTCACATCCCGGAAGTATTCTGCCATGGTCAGGCCGGAAAGGCCCACCCGCATACGGGCTCCGGGGGGTTCGTTCATCTGACCGTAGACCATGGCGGTCTTTTTGATAACGCCGGACTCGGTCATTTCCCGGAACAGGTCGTTGCCTTCCCGGGTCCGCTCGCCAACGCCGGTGAACACGGAATAGCCGTTATGGGCGGTGGCGATGTTGTAGATCAGCTCCTGGATGAGCACGGTCTTGCCCACGCCGGCGCCGCCGAACAGACCGATCTTGCCGCCCTTGGCGTAGGGGCAGATCAGGTCGATGACCTTGATGCCGGTTTCCAGAATTTCGGTAGCGGGCTTCTGCTCGTCATAAGCGGGGGCGGGGCGATGGATGGGCCAACGCTCCTTGGCGTCCAGCTTTTCGCCGCCGTCGATGGTCTGGCCCAGCAGATTGAACACCCGGCCCAGGCACTCCTCACCCACCGGCACGCTGATGGGTGCGCCGGTGTCGGTGGCTTCGGCCCCACGCTGGAGGCCGTCGGTGGAGCTCATGGCGATGCAGCGGACCACATTGTCGCCAATGTGCTGGGCGACTTCGGCCACGATGGTGCCGCCGTTATGGGGAATTTCGATGGCACTGAGCAGCTGGGGAAGTTCCCCGTCCGCAAATCGAATGTCCAGGACCGGGCCGACGATCTGCGCCACGGTCCCTTTGTGATTGGCCATTGGATTCAACTCCTTTTCTTTGAAGTGCAGGTCAGGAACCTGCGACGATTTCCGTGATCTCCTGGGTAATGGCGGCCTGACGGGCCTGATTGAACTTCAGGCTCAGGTCGGAGATCATATCCTCTGCGTTCTGGGTGGCGGATTCCATGGCCGTCCGGCGGGCCGCCTGCTCGGAAGCCCGGCTCTCGCACAGGGCCCCGTAGAGAACGCCGCCCAGATATTCCGGGATGATGGCGTCAAACACGGAGGTGCTGTCCGGCTCGTAGAGAATATCGGAAGGAATTTGCCCCTCCCGGCCGGTTTCCTTCCGGAGTACCGGGAGCAGCTGCAAAATGCCGGGGGTCTGGGAGAGCACGGAGACGAAATTGGTGTAGGCCACTTTGATTTCGTCATATTCTCCGTTCAGATACCCCTTGCACAGCCATTTGGCAAGGGTGAAGCAGTCGCCGACGCCCACATCCTCGGCATCGGCATATTTTTCGGAAAGCAATGCAGCCCCACGGGCACGGAAATGATCGGCGGCCTTCTTGCCGATGGGCAGAATCAGCACGTCTTTTCCTTCCGCCTCGGCGGCCACCAGCTTGAGAATGTTGCTGTTGTAGCCGCCGGCCAGTCCCCGGTCGCCCGCAATGACCACATACACGCTTTTCTTCACGGGCCGCTTGGTCAGATACGGGGAGGAGAAGTCCCGGGTGGAGTCCACAATGTCGTTCATGGTGGCATAGAGGATCTCGAAATAGGGCCGGGAGCAAAGCACCTGGTTCTGGGCCCGGCGGAGCTTGGAGGCTGCCACCATTTCCATGGCCTTGGTGATCTGCTTGGTACTTTCCATACTGCGGATGCGGGTCTTGATCTCCTTGGTGGAAACACCAGCCATTGGTCATCCCCCTTTCTCAGTGCGTTCCCTGAAATTCAGCAAGAAGTGCCTTCAGGGCATCGGAAAGGGCGGCTTCGGTGTCCGCTTCCAGCTTGCCGGTGGAGCGGATGGCCGTCAGGACCTCCGGGTGGGCGTTTTCCATATAGGACTGGAGCCGAAGTTCAAACTCCGGGATCTGGTCCACGGCAATGTCCTTCAGGAAGCCGTGGGTCACGGCGTAGAGGATGCACACCTGCTGGGCCACTTCCACCGGCTCGCCGTTCTTCTGTTTCAGCACGGCCACGATGCGCTCGCCCTGGGCAAGTCTTGCCTTGGTGTCCGCATCCAGGTCGGAGCCGAACTGGGCGAAGCTTTGCAGTTCCCGGTACTGGGAGTAGAGCAGCTTCAAAGAGCCGGAGACCTTCTTCATGGCCTTGATCTGGGCGTCGCCGCCCACACGGGACACGGAGATGCCGGGGTTCACGGCGGGCATGATGCCTGCGTTGAACAGCTCGGATTCCAGATAGATCTGGCCGTCGGTAATGGAAATGACGTTGGTGGGAATGTAGGCGGACACGTCGCCTGCCTGGGTCTCAATGATGGGCAAGGCCGTCAGACTGCCGCCGCCGTTGGCCTTGGACAGATGGGCCGCCCGTTCCAGAAGACGGGAGTGCAGGTAGAACACGTCGCCGGGGTATGCTTCCCGTCCGGGGGGACGGCGGATCAGCAGGGAAATGGCACGATAAGCCACGGCATGCTTGCTCAGGTCGTCATAGACCACCAGCACGTCTTTTCCCTGATTCATGAAATATTCGCCCATGGAGCAGCCCGCATAAGGGGCGATATACTGCATGGGGGCCAGCTCGGAGGCGGTGGCGGACACCACGATGGTGTAGTCCATGGCCCCGCCCAGGGTCAGGCCGTTGACGATCTGGGCCACGGTAGAACGCTTCTGGCCGATGGCCACATAGATGCAGATCACATCCTTGCCCTTCTGGTTCAGGATGGTGTCGGTGGCGATGGTGGTCTTACCGGTCTGCCGGTCGCCGATGATGAGTTCCCGCTGGCCGCGGCCAATGGGGATCATGGAGTCGATGGCCTTGATGCCGGTCTGCAAAGGCACGTTGACCGGTTCCCGGTCGATGATGCCCGGAGCGGGCATTTCGATGGGCCGGTATTCGCTGGAAGGGATGGGTCCCTTGCCGTCAATGGGCTCGCCCAGGGCATTGACTACCCGGCCGATGAGCCCTTCGCCCACAGGCACGGATACCACCCGGCCGGTGCGCTTCACGGTGTCGCCTTCCCGGATGCCCTGATCGGTACCCAGGATCACGACGGAGACCGTCTCCTCTTCCAGATTCTGTGCCATGCCGTAGGAGCCGTTGGGGAATTCCACCAGCTCACCGGCCATGCAGTTATCCAGCCCGGAGACCTTCGCAATGCCGTCGCCAACGATGATCACAACGCCGGTCTCGCTTTCTTCCAGCTTGTGGGCATAGTTTTTGATCTGCTCACGGATGATTTTCGTAATTTCTTCGGGTCTTAGTTCCATACTGTACTGTCCCTGCTTTCTTCCTCAGAGTACGGTGTTTTTCAGCATATTGGTAATATCCTCCAGCCGGTGGGACACCGTGTCGTCCACTTGCCGCCCGTCGTAGCACAGCCGGACGCCGCCCAGGCAGGCGGGGTCCACCCGGTTGTGGAGCCGGACGGTCTTGCCGGTGAGGGTGCTGAGCTTTCCGGTCAGGCGGTCCGCCTGAGGCCCGGAGAGAGGCACGGCGGTAACGGCTTCCACGCGCAGAATGTTGTGGCAGCGGTCATATTCCGCCTGATAGGCCTTGACACATTCGCCCAAATGCCGGGCATAGCCCTTTTCCGTCAGCAATTTCAGGAAATTCAGCAGAATTCCCGGCATTTTTCCGGAGAAGCTGTCGTCAATGATCTTACAGCGCTCCTCTTTGCTGAGGTTCGGGGTGCTGAGCAGCCGGAGGAATTCCGGTTCCTGCTCCACGGAGGTCTCCAGCGCAGAAAGTGCGCTCAGGACTTCCTCCGTGCAGCCCTCCTCCGCAGCCAGGGAGTAAAGGGCCTGTGCATATACGGTGCCGATCTGGGTCATTTGTCTTCACCCAATTCTTCGATGAAGCCGTCCACCAGACGGGCGTGGTCTGCGTCGTTCAGCTCCCGGCCCACCACCTTTCCGGCGATGGAGAGGGCGATGACGCTGATCTCGTCCTTGGCGTCGTTGACGGCCTTTTTCTTTTCCCGGGCAATATCGTCGGCAGCCTTGTCCATCATGGCGCTGGCCTGGGCGTTGGCCTGGCGAAGAATTTCTTCTTCCCGGCTCTGACCACGGGCCACGGCCTCCCGGACCAGCTGCTCGCTGGTCTGCTGGGCGGCGGAGAGCTTCCGGTCGTATTCCTGCTGCTTGGCCTGGGCGTCCTTTTTGGCGTCCTCGGCGTCCTTGTAGAGATCGTCGATCTCTTTCTGCCGGTCGTCGATCATTTTCATCACCGGGTTAAAGAGAAACTTCCGCAGCATGAAGAAAAGAAACAGAAAATTGGCCAGAGCAAACAGGGCAGTCCAGGGATTGACACCCAAAAGTGCTTCAAATTCTCCCATTTGCGTTGCTCCTTTCTAAAATTTGGGAAAGGGGATCTTAGTTCAGGGCAAACAGGATCAGGAAGGAGATCAGCAGAGAGTAGATACCGGTGGTCTCGGTGATGGCGCAGCCCAGGATCATGTTGGTCCGCAGGGTGCTGGCGGATTCGGGCTGACGGGCCATGCCCTCCAGAGCCTTACCCACGGCGTTGCCTTCGCCCAGAGCCGGGCCGATAGCGCCGATGCCCATGCACAGTCCGGCGCCGATGGCGCAAGCTGCCTTCAAAATTGCGTGTTCCATAATGAAATTCCTCCTAAAGTTGATGTGTATTTGAAATTTGAGAATTTCCGAAAGAGTTAAGCCTGGGCCGCTTCTTCGGGAGGCGGGCAGGCACCGGCGATGTAGACCATGCTCAAAAGGGAGAACACAAAGGCCTGGACAAAGCCGGAGAACAGGTCGAAATAGACCGAAAGCACGGCGGGAATGCCGAACTGCAGGATCGGCACACCGGAAAGAATGCTGGTGTATTGCAGCAGGCCCAGAACGCCGATGACGAAGAAAACGATGCCGAATACCCACCGGACGGTTTTCTTCTGCTTTCTGCCAAGCACAAAGAGCAGAACGCCCAGAGCCAGCACCACGATGGGGATCACGATGGTGGAGGACACCAGATTCAGAAGCGCCGCCGAGGCCAGCCCCAGGGCCGTATAGAGGATGCTGGTGATAACGCCGCCGCCGGCCACGTTGCCGAAGTGACGGAAGGCCATGGATACGGGCTGAGCCACCTCAGAGATGAGGTTCATGGGGGTCATGACCACCACCGGCTCCGTGAAGCCCTTCAGCCAGCCCAGGAAGCCGTTGCGCTTGATGGAATTGTACCAGATGATGACGCTGGTCATTACGGACCAGGTCAGGGTCACGCTCAGGTCTGCGGTGGCGGAGCGGAAAATGCCCAGCATACCGATGAGGGAGCCGCAGATGGAGCTTAAAAACACCGTGCCGATGTAGGGGGTCCAGCCCACGTTGTGGGGGCCCATGGTGTCGGAGACCAGGTTCCGCAGAGTGGTCACGGCCTTCTCCACCAGCACCTGCGCCCCGCCGGGACGCTTTTTCAGGTCCCTGCCCAGGAAGTAGGCAGCCAGGGAAAGAAGAATCGTCACCACCAGAAGGGAAAGGTCCGTCTGGGTCACGGCGATCCCGCCGAAAATGGGGATCTCAAAGTAGATGTATGCGCCGGTAACATTCACATTCACGGCGTTTTCTCCTCCTTTTTCCGGAAAAATTCGCCCAGGGTCAGGGCCGGGCGTACGAACAGCAGCGGCAGCAGCAGGGGCAGCAATTCAAAATACCCGCTTTTGGCGCAGGCAAAGAGAATGACCACCAATCCCACCAGCCGCAGGAGATAAGAGGTCTGAATGGCGGCCTGTCCGCCCTTTACATTCTGGGCTTCGGCCTTGTCTGCCGCCAGACTGGCACCAACGGCCATCAGGAAGAAATTCAGCAGGGCCAGCACCCCGCCCAAAGCGGCGCTGTACGCCACCCGGCCGGAAAACCGGTGCAGCAGGGCGTAAATTCCAAGCATCACTCCGATGCCCAGCACCTCGCCCACGGCCACAATGGCGGTCTCCTTGAATACGATCTTTCGGGAATCCAAATGCTCGCCTCCGTCAGTCATGGTCGTTGAAGGAAGCGGCCTGAGGCGGCCCATCCTTCTTTTTGTCCCGGCTCATGCGCTCCATGGCTTTCAGGGACGTTCTTAATCCGTCCGCTGCGCCTACCACGCCCAGAACAATGCCGACCCACAGCACCCAGCCGCCCCAGCCGCAGGAATCCCGCAGCCACACGGCCAGAAAAATAAACCCCGCCGGGGGCAGCGCCACGGAAAGGCCCAGCTGCGTGAGCCAAACCAGAAGGGTGACATTTTTCATTGTGTTCCACCAGCACCTTGCCGAACTCAAATTACGCCGATAGTATATCGCATTTTCATCCGAAATTCAAGGTGGGAACATGGAGAATTTATAATTTATTTAAAATGGTAACACTCGATGGGAAATGTCCGAAAAGGGGCTTTCCAAAAAGAAGATTTTATAGTACACTATAGAGAAAAGAACTTTATGGGGAGCAGCGGAACGTGAACGATACGGAAATGGAAATTTTGCAGGGGACCATCAGTGCGGTGGTGTTCCAGAATTATGAGAACGGCTATGCCGTGCTGCGGCTGGCCGCACAGGACGGCAATACCGTTACAGTGGTGGGAACCATCCCCATGCCCAGCGTGGGGGAACAGCTGATGGTCACGGGCCGGTGGGGCAATCACTCCGGCTACGGGCGGCAGTTCGAGGCGGAATTTCTGGAACGGCTCCTGCCCCAGACGGAGAGCCAGATTCTGGCCTTCCTGTCCGGCCGGGCGGTGAAGGGCATCGGACCCAAGACCGCCGGGCGCATCGTCAGCCGCTTCGGGGCAAAGACCCTGGAAATCATGGAGCGGGAGCCGGAGCAGCTGGCTCAGGTCCCCGGCATTTCCCCTGCCAAGGCCAAGGCCATCGGGGAGGAGTTCCGGCTGCGGACCGGGGTCCGGCGGCTCATGGAATTTTTCGCCCAGCACGACTTGGATGCCCAGCTGGCGGTCCGGGTCTACCGAATGTACGGCGAGGGGGCCACGGACCTTCTCTATGACGACCCCTATCTTCTCATGGAGGAGGGGCTGGACGCTTCCTTCGGAGCCGTGGACCGGTTCGCCATTTCTCTCGGCGTAGCGGGGGACGACCGCCGCCGGGTGGAGGCGGGCATCCTCTTTGAACTGCGCTACAATCTCACCGCCGGACACAGCTTCCTGCCCAAGGAAAAGCTGGCGGCAGCCACGGCCCAGCTTCTGAGTGTGGACGTGGACACGGTGAACGCCGGTCTGGACCGGCTGGCGGAGGGGGAACGGGTGGTTCCGGAGACATTGGCGGGCATTCCGGTCATCTACCTGCCGGAGCTGGCGGAGGCGGAGGCCTATACCGCCATGCGGCTGCTGCAATTTGCCGCCGACCATAAAAAGACCCCGCCGGACCTGGACAAAATGGTCCGCATTGCCGCTTCGGAAAGCGGCCTTACCTACTCCGCACAACAGGAGCAGGCCATCCGGGACGCAGCCTCCTGCGGCGTGCTGGTGGTCACCGGCGGCCCCGGCACCGGCAAGACCAGCATCGTCAACGGTATTCTTTCTCTTTTTGACCAGATGGGGGTGGAGTGCCAGCTGGCGGCCCCTACGGGCCGTGCAGCAAAACGGCTCACGGAGGTCACGGGCCGGGAGGCCAGCACCATCCACCGGCTGCTGGAAGCGGGCATCGACCCCAATACCGGCATGATGTACTTTGCCAAGGACGAAAGCAACCCTTTGAAGGCCGGGGCCATCGTGGTGGACGAAATGTCCATGGTGGATATTGCGCTCTTAAGCCAACTGCTCCACGCCATTCCGGCGGGAAAGCGGCTGATTCTGGTGGGCGACCCGGACCAGCTGCCCCCGGTGGGACCGGGCTTCCCCTTCGGGGATATGCTCCGCAGCGAGGCATTGCCCACCGTCCGGCTTACGGAGATTTTCCGGCAAGCACGGGAAAGCCTCATCGTTATGAACGCCCACCGCATCAATCAGGGCCAGATGCCGGACCTGCGGGACCGGAAACGGGACTTTTTCTTCCTGCCCTGCCGGTCCGAGCAGGAGGTGGGGGCAACGATTGCAGGCCTATGCGCCACCCGTCTGCCGAAAAACATGGGCATCCCCTCCGGGGAAATTCAGGTCCTGAGCCCCACCCGCAAGGGAAGCGTGGGGACGGGAAACCTGAACGTGCTGCTGCAAAATGCCCTGAATCCGGCTTCTCCCGACAAAAAAGAACGGAAATACCGGGATTTTGCCTTCCGGGAGGGGGACCGGGTCATGCAGATTCGCAATAACTACGACATCCCCTGGAAAAAGACCGACGGCACCGCCGTAGGCAGCGGCATTTATAACGGCGACATCGGCGTCATTACCGCCATCGAGCCGGAGCAGGAACTGGTCCGGGTGGTGTTCGACGACCGGGCGGCGGAATACGACTTCACCATGCTGGAAGAACTGGAACCGGCCTATGCCATCACGGTCCATAAGAGCCAGGGCAGCGAGTACCGGGCGGTGATTCTATCCTGCTGGGGCGGCTCGCCTTATCTTCTGAACCGGAGCGTCCTCTATACCGCCGTGACGAGAGCAAGAGAATTGCTGATCCTGGTGGGCCGGGAGGACACCGTGGGGGCTATGGTCAACAACGCCAAAGTGGGCCGCCGCTACACGGGGCTGAAGCTGCGGCTTCAGGGGAAAACCAAATGCTGAGCCGGGTGTGGGACCTGCTGTTCCCGGAAAAGTGCGTGCTTTGCCAGAAAGTGCTTGAAAAGGGCGAACAGGACCTGTGCCGGACCTGCCGGATGGGCCTGGAAGCCTGGCATAGCGGAAAAAAGACCATTCCCTTTGTTGCAAGCTGGACGGCTTTGTGGTATTATGAAGGTAACGTGCGGGAAAGTCTCCTGCGCTATAAGTTCGGCGGACGGGAAAGCTACGCCAGAAGCTACGGCCGCCTGCTGGCCATGACCCTCCTGGAGGAGGACTGGACCTACGACCGCATCACCTGGGTGCCCATCAGCCGCCGGCGGAAGCTGCGCCGGGGCTATGACCAGGTGGAGCTGCTGGCCCGGGCCGCTGCAAAGGAACTGGGCCGGGAGGCAGAGCCTGTGTTGCGGAAGCTGCGGCACAACCCGCCCCAATCCGGCATTCACGGTGCGGCGGAACGCCGGGCCAATGTGCTGGGGGCTTGCGGCCTCCGGAAGGGCGTCAGTGTGGAGGGCCAGCGGATACTGCTGCTGGACGACATCATTACCACCGGCGCTACCGTCAGCGAGTGCGCCCGGGAGCTGCTCAGCGCCGGGGCCAAGGAAGTGGTCTGCGGCTGCGTGGCGGCGGCAGGCCGGGAATCAAAGAAAAGTTAGGTGACGAATATGCAGTTTTTCTCCAACGATCTGGGTGTGGACCTGGGTACGGCCAACGTGCTCATCTACGCCGACGGCAAGGGCATCGTGGTCCGGGAGCCGTCGGTGGTGGCCGTGGATAAAAATACAGGCAGAATTTTGCAGGTCGGCTCCGCCGCCCGGAATATGCTGGGCCGGACCCCCGGCAATGTGGTGGCCATGCGGCCATTGCAGGGCGGCGTGATCTCCGACCATGAAATGACCGTGCGGCTTTTGCAGACCCTGTTCCGCAAGGCCACGAAAACCGGCCTCTTTACCCCCAAGCCCCGTGTGGTCATCTGCGTACCCAGCGGCGTGACGGAGGTGGAGGAGCGGACCGTCATCAATGCGGCCATCGAGGCCGGTGCCCGGCGGGTGTATTTGATCGAAGAACCCCTGGCGGCGGCCCTGGGTGCGGGATTGGACATCCAGGGACCCAACGGCCACATGGTGGTGGACGTGGGGGCCGGCACCACGGATATTGCTGTGCTGAGCCTGAACGGCGTGGCGGCGTCCTCCTCTCTGACCATCGCAGGCGACGTGTTCGACGAGACCATCGCCCGGTATGTCCGCCGCCGTCACGGGGTCATCATCGGCCAGACCACGGCGGAGGATGTGAAAATTCAGATCGGCTCTGTGTACCCCCGGCCGGAGGACATCAGCATGAACGTGAAGGGCCGGGACGCCAAGAACGGCGTACCCAGAGAACTGACCCTGCTGTCCTCGGAGGTCTACGAGGTCCTGCGCCGTCCTGCCCGGCAGATCGCCGACGAGGTGCTGTCCGTGCTGGAAGAAACGTCCCCGGAATTGGTCAGCGACATTTCGGAGAACGGCATTACCCTTACCGGCGGCGGAAGCCAGATCTGGGGCATGGAAATGCTCATTTCCGAGCGGACCGGCATTGCCTGCACCATGGCCGACGACCCGGAATCCTGCGTGGCCTTCGGCTGCGGCAAGAGCCTTAGCTGGATCAACCACATGCAGGAAGGACCCATCAACATTGCCCGCCGCCGCATCATGCGGGGATAAAGAAAAGCAGGTATGACCGAAGTCATGCCTGCTTTTTTTATCGGCCGCTACAAAATGCCCAACGGTATCCGTGGGATGCGTCAATTCGGTTTTGAAAAATTCCGGATAAATCTTCTTGTCCGTGTCCAGGGGGACCCAAACCAGGTGCTCTTTGCTGTGGTCCTCCGTGAAGCTCTCGCAGACCGGCGTAAAAGCATCCGGCATCTTCATGTAGAAGTAAAACGAAATCTCATAGATCAGCTTGCCTTGATTGGCAGCCGCATCCCCATAGAAATAGTTCTCGTGTACAAAGCCGAGCCGGTCAATTTCCATCCGAACGCCGGTTTCTTCCCATACCTCCCGGATGACGGCTTCTTCCGCCGTTTCTCCAAATTTCAATCTGCCGCCCACGGAGTAGAGATAGTCCCGGGTGTTGCCGACCATCAGCAATCTTCCGTCCTTCCGGATGATGGCCCCGGCACGGATGTTCAGCATCCCCTCGTCACAGGCCACGCACATATCTTTTTTCATGGTCCTCTTCTCTTTCCCTTCCAGTATTTTACCGTTCGGAAATACGGCACAGGCGAATGATACCACAGATTCCGAAAAAAGTACAGAGTCCGCAGTTGCTTTCCTGCCCCGGAAGAGGAGAAACTTCAAAACTTGAAGCGGAATTTGCGGGAAAAACCTTGCGTCAAAGGCGAAAATGCGTTATACTATGCAAAACGATGCCGAATGGGAGGGCAGAAACGCAATGACCGTGGACGAATTCTTTTCCGTGTGCGCCCGGATGGGCTTTTCCAGATGCGGAAAAGGGTATGCCCGCTGCCTGGGGGACGGGGTCTATCAGGAGCTTTCCGCTCCCGGAACCGGCTACCTGAGCCATTCCTCCCCGGAATTTCTCCAATGGCGCAGACGCTCCCCGGTGGTGGAGCTGCGGCTGAGGTCCATGTATGCAGACCCCGCCTATTTCCGCACGCCCCAGATCACCTTTTATCCTGAAAATCTGGTTGGGGGCCGATATGTCTCCGGGGATTATCAGGGGTTTGCCAATCAGTGTGACCTGATGCTCTCCGTGGGCTTTGCGGTGCTGGATACCGTGACCACCCAGGCCCGGCTGCTGGAATGGAGTCGGAAGCTGGAGGCGGCCCAGTATCCGGAGAAAACGCCGGACCGGTCCGAGCTGTGTCCGGCCATGATCCTCTGCGGGGAGCTGGAGATGGCGGAGCGGGTGCTGAACACATCCTTTACCCATATCTGGATGGCCTTTCACGAGGAGTACGACGGTTTAAAGGCCTGCGGCGAGTTTGAAAAGTATCTCCGTATGGAAGCTGCCCGCACCCAGGCCGCCATGCCGGTGACGGAGACCCTGACCATGCTGAAAAATGGCCACTGGGGAGAGCTTTGTATGTATTTTGATCGGTGTCTGGCCCAGAATACCCTGGACCTGCGGCGCTCCGGCGCACTTTTTGCCCCGAATTTCAATCCACAATACTGCGATTTGGGTGGGGACCTTTCCTGACCCGGATAGGAGGAAACTTATGTCAACCAATCTGAATTTCCGCTCTGCCCTCAACGGCTTCAACCGGGAGGACGTGGTGAATTACATCGAATTTCTGACCAACCGTCATGTGTCGGACCTGAGCCAGATGAAGGCTCAGCTGGATGCGGCCAATGAGGAAATTGAACGGCTGAAAACTCAGCCCGCCCCGGAGGCGGCTCCTGCGGAGCCGGCTGTTGCCCCGGTGGAGGACACTGAAGCCCTGACCCAGGCCAAGGCCCGCATTGCGGAGTTGGAAGCCCAGGTGGCGGCCCTGAACGCCCGGGAACCGGCCCAGGCCCTGTCCGAGAACGCTCAGGCGGAACTGGAAGCCTATCGCCGGGCCGAGCGCACCGAGCGTGCCGCCCGTCAGCGGGCCGCCCAGCTGTGCAACCAGGCCAACGCCATTCTGGCCGATGCCACGGCAAAGGTGGAGGAGGCAGGCTCCCAGATGGAGGAGACCCTGGGCAGCGTCAGCACCCAGCTCAGCGCCCTGCAGACGGCCATTCTCCAGGGCAAGAGCGCTCTGCGGGATGCGGCTACGGAACTTTACGCCCTGACCCCGGATGAAGAGGACGCATGAAAGACTTCTTCCCGGCCTATTATGACCGATTCCGCTGCCTGGCCGGGGCCTGCCCGGACAGCTGCTGCCAGGAATGGGACGTAGACGTGGACCCGGATTCGGCGAGGCGCTATCGGGCCTTGCCGGGGGAGTTGGGGGATGCCCTCCGGGCCGCTTTGACGGACACGGAGGACGGAACGGTTCTGACCCAAACTTCCGGCCGCTGCCCCATGTGGCGGCAGGACGGCCTGTGCCGTATTCAGGCGGAATTGGGGGAGCAGGCCCTGTGCCATGTCTGCCGGACGTTCCCTCGGCTCACCCATGAATACGAGGGCTTCACGGAACACGCTCTGGAATTGTCCTGCCCGGAGGCCGCCCGGCTCATCCTCACCGAAGCACCGGGCCGTTGGATTCCGGAAGCGGAGGGAGATTTGGGCTTCCTGGTACGGAGCCGGGAGCAGGCCCGTGACTTGTTGGAGGATAGCCGCTTTTCCGTGGGGGAGCGGCTGGCTGTGCTGCTGATTTTCGCCGGAAAAGCGGAGGATGCCCTCTGCGCCGGGGAAACGGTTCCGGATTTGGACCCGGAGGCGGCGCTGGATACGGCACGGGAATTGGCCGGACCGGGGGAACTGGCTCCGGTGCTGGAATTTTACAAATCTTTGGAAATCCTCACGAAAGCGTGGCGGCAGCGGCTGGAGGCACCCATGCCCGTCCCCTGGACCGATGCCCATGGCCGCCTGGCCCGGTATTTTCTGGACCGCTATTGGCTCCAGGCCGTGTCCGACGGGGAAATCTGGGCACGGGCCAAGCTGGTGGTCCTGTCCTGCCTGACGATTCGTTTTCTGGGCGGGGACCTGACGGAAACGGCTCAGCTTTCTTCCAAGGAGATCGAGAACGACCCGGAGAATATCGATGCCATTCTGGACGGGGCTTATTGCGAAAAGGCCCTGACGGATGCCAATTTGCTGGGCCTGCTGCTCCGGCCCTGACCGCCGGAGCGGCCCCGGAAAAGTTTTTTCAAAAATTTTCGACAAATCCGAAAAAAGTGCTTGACATTTCCGGAAGGTGTGCTATAATACAGAAGCTGTCTGAGACAGCCGATCAGAAAAACCGAATATGGGGGTATAGCTCAGCTGGGAGCGCAAGCTAACGGGTGAACGACCCCGAATTCCACGCAACTTAATTATGCAAGATCCTCGGAAACCGTTGAAAAACAAGGGGTTCCGGTACATGGGGGTATAGCTCAGCTGGGAGAGCGCTTGAATGGCATTCAAGAGGTCAGCGGTTCGATCCCGCTTATCTCCACCAAAGCAACAAACCGCAAGGCGATAGCCTTGCGGTTTTGCTATATCTTAGTTCGGACACATCTCACAAAGAACGGACCTACAAAATGTGGGTCCGTTCTTTTTTTGCCCTGGCTGAAAAGCCAGGGCTTTTTGTTTTCACAGGGAAGGAGTCATACCATGATTTTTTCAAATGAACCTGATCAAATCGAATTGGAGAGGATCATGACACAGCCTCCATTTTACCGGCCTCGTGGACACGGAAAGTACGTTACCAAGAAGTTGTTACCGGACAAGGAATCTTGCAATTGTGGTTACTGCCTTTATGCTGACAGAAAGAAAAAGTGTACACTCACGAAATGCCCTTATATCGAAGAACGTATTACAGCTGGTGGCGTAAGCAGAACCGAAGCGCTTATCGAAAGTGTGCGGGGCATTCATAATGCTGCCTTTCGCAAGCGCTTCAATTGTGTCCTAATGAAGAGGGAGGAAGGAGAAATGCATGGATTTAGAGGTGAGATCCACCGGAGCGTATTCCTGAAGGCCATTAAAAAAATATCTCCGGACAACAAGGCGGCGCTGTCTGCCTTATATCTGCTTACTGCAGATGGAATTCTGTGGAAGCAGGTCAGTCGATTTGTGAACGGCAGTCACATTTCTTTTGAGAAGATCCGGATAATGAACAGCACTACGGATACCTACGCTTTGTTCTGCGTCGCAAAAGATTTTTCCCTCGGCACAAAGCATATCTCGTTAGCGGAAGTTGCGGATGAGGATATTATCCGGGAGGAGATTTTTCTCCTTATTTGCTGGGCTATGCTGCTTCGGCGCTACGGATATAATGCTTCTCTGTTCCGCTATGAACCAAACACTGTGGAAATGGGAAAATCGAATCCCTGCGTTTGACCCTACGCCTGCCCGTGAGAGGCACTCCAGGCGTTTCCGCTTTCTCATCATATCCCTGTGTGAGTGAGGGGTGGATGAGAACACACGGAAAATGGGAATCTTATGAACCGATTGCATCCCGAAGATGCTTATGAAATGGAGGTGAACAGGATGAATCCGTGGGAAAGAAATTACAAAATGGCTCCGAAAATTCGAGAGATGTACCCTCCTGGAACAAGATTGATGCTTCATCACATGGAGGACCCTTTTGCACCGGTACCTCCCGGCACAAGAGGCACGGTGGACTGTGTAGATGATCAAGCGCAAATCCATATGCAGTGGGACAATGGCAGAAGGCTGGCAATTATTCCCGGTGTGGACAGTTTCCGCAAGCTGACAGAAGAGGAAATTATGGATGAACAGGGGCCAGATATGCCGGAGGATGGACCTGCCCCTGCAATGAAAATGTGAGGTACAAGTGGAAGAAAGAATCGAAATTCAAATTTCTGGACCGTTGGCGGAGGTCCTCCTCTGTTCTGCTGCACATCAGGAACGGAATGTAGAGGAAATCCTGGAATCTATAATTTATGACTATCTGAAAGGAGCACAGAAAAATGGCAGAAGATAAAAAAGGCATTACCGTCAAAATCGATGCAGACCTGCACGCCCAGGTCAGAAAGTATATGGAGTCCCACAGCATGACCATGGCAGACTTTATTGCAGCTGCCTGTAATGACTTACTGCATCCGAAAATTAAGGAGGAGAAAAACATGGAGAATATGCGAACTGTCGCCTTTCAGGTACCGGAGAGTCTGTTTCAGAGAATCAAGGACTACCTGCACCGCAACAATATGACGCAACGCCAGTTCCTGCTGGGCCTGATTGAGACAGAACTGGATCGGGAGCAGGCGGAGCGTGAAGCCCCTGTGGAGGCGGAGAGCGAAGAACCGAACCCGGAGGAAGAAGATGTCCCCGAACGGGAATCCGACGCAGAGGAAGCCTTTGAAGCGGAGAACAGCGCAGACGGGTATCCGGACAATGACGAGTACGAAGAAGACTCTGAAGATGAATCTGAGGACGAATCCGAGGATGAATCCCAGGGCTTCGTTATGGGTATGTGAGGTGAAGCAGAAAAATAAGGCAATAGTCAGATGCCCTGTGGCAATCCGATTTTTTGATATGTTCGCCGGGATCGGGGGCTTCCGTTCAGGCTTGGAAGCCGTGGGCGGCTCAAGGGTTTCACCGATGAACAGTTCAATAAGGCTGCTGCCTGCATCCATGCGGACGGTTCCCTCTATAAGATGGCAGGCAACAGTGTATCTGTGCCTGCCATTTCTGCAATCGGGAGGAAGACCCGAGAAGTCAATGACAACTACCATACGACGGAGGAAAGACATGCGTGAAATGACCAGAGAGCAAAAGATCCGCGCCTTTAACGAAAGCAGCGATCCCTTTTACCTGGTGGACCACGGCGATGAGATCAGCTTGTGCTGTGTATTCCACCCACTGCCCGACAGCGTATTCTCGCTGGGGCAGGAAGCTTTCAACCGCTATGCCGAGCGTATTGGGGATCCCGTCACAGACCAGTACGGCACGTATACTCATGGGAGCGGTTATGAATGGGAATATGTGTTCCGAAAGGCGTTTGAAAAGGATCCTAACATCGGAAAGGTGTCCTTTGACTGCGAAGCAGGTGGTTTCTTCTGCTATGGAGACAGTGTGGATATGATGGCTGACTTCGGCCGCCGATTTTTGCAGATCATGAATGACACCGAGTCCCTGACCGAGCTGATCTGCCAGGCTGTCCCGGAGGGGGAACAGCGGGAAGCGGAACTACAGCAGCTTCGCAGAACCGTAAGGGGCTTCCTGATAGAGCATCCCAATGTGACGCTCGACCTTATGACACCGGATGGCTGCCTGCACTTGTCCCCGGAGGATGGAAAAGCCCTGTTGGACGGGAAGCCTCCCCGTATTCAGTCAGGGCTGTCGGGGACTTCTTGTAGCGTGAATGCTGATCTGATCCTGGGTATGCAAATCTGCGCCCAAAACCCGGATCGAGCCGACAGCAATCACTACTTCATGATTGCGGAGCCTCTTGTGAATGAGGAAGCCGAGGACTTCGGCATGACAATGTGAGAAAGGGGGATCGATATGAGCAGACTAATCCTGATGGAACTGGTGGGCGAAAAGGAGAACGGTTATTGCTATGCAGACCTTTCCCTGCCTGCCAGCGCAGAAGAAATTGCGGAAGCCCAGGAAAGGGCAAACTGGAATTCGGAGGCAAACGGCATCCGGGACATCCGCATCAAGCATTGCGAGGCTCTGCCAAAACTCGCAAGCCTCCGGCTGAGCAGGTCTACCCTGGACGAACTGAACTTCTTTGCTGACCGACTGGATTCCATGGAGGATGGAGAGCGTATTATCATGGATGGCGTTCTCCAATATCTATCCCAGAAGAAAGGCTTTGGCAGCGAACCGGTTTCCATGACAGATCTCATCAATATGACCTACGGGCTGGACAGCGTCATGATTGCCTCCAATGTGGGTACTGACCGGCAGCTTGGACAATTCGTGGTTGACAATGAGCTGAACGAAGATGTCAATGCCATCCCCGAAACCTCGCTGTATCTGCTGGATCTGGAACAGGTCGGCAGACTTCAGCGGGATGTGGACGGAGGCGTCTTTGTGGGGAACTGCTATGTGGTCGCCGGTGCCTTCGAAATGCCCCATGTGTATGACGGTGTGCATTTGCCTGGGATAGAACAACCTGCATCGGAAGAACCGCATAGCGTCCCTTGGATCTCGAAACAGGATGTGCGCCGGATGGCAGACCGGGAGGGACTGGTACTGCAAGGCTGCGGCGGAGACCTTCAGGAATGGGTGGACGGCATCAACGGTCTGCTGACGGAGGAAGGAATTCTGCGAAACGGAACGAAGTTTACGGAGGCCTATGCTTTCTCCCACGACGGCCTGACCAATCTGCTGTTTCCTTTCCGGGAGGATGTGGATCTGAACGTCGGCCGACTTGCGGCCTGGCGCCTTGCCACCTATGACCAGTTCGGCGGCACCTGGCTGTCCGACTATATCCCCAACCATTTGGAAGGAATGGATATGGGGGAAACTGCGGAGAATGCACCGCAGATAAGCCAATAACCAATCGAATATTCATAACAAAGACGGTATCAATCACCCTGTGCAGACGGTGGATGCCGCCTTTTTGCCGTGGGATGATGCCGTCACATTGAGAGAGGTGATGAACACGAAAACCCCTGTATCAAGAGTCGGCAATAAAACGGCTGTCCTCCACGTGCTCTATGCGCTGTTTCCTCTGAAATATGGCAGATTTATCGACGTATTTGGAGGTTCAGGCAGTGTATTGCTGGGAAAACCGAAGGCAGATCCTTTTGAAGTATATAATGATTTTGACCGGAACCTTGCCAATCTGTTCCGGTGTATGAAGACACGGACCATGGCAACCATCCATGAATTGGGGTTCTGCACCTTAAACTCCAGAGATGACTTCTATGCCATTCGCAGCTTTTTCAACGACGAGAAGTTCGATGACTGCTATCTGAATCAAGAATTGGAGTTGACGGAAATCATGCTGCCGCCTTTGGAAGCGGAGGAACTGAAGGAACTGCGTGTCCGGCTGACAGAAGATTATGATGTGCGCCGGGCTGCAATGTACCTGAAGCTGCTCCGCTACAGTTATTCCAGCGGTGGAAAATCCTATGCGTCCCAGCCCTTTGACATTCGTAAGCTGTTCGGGCTGATCAAGAAGCTGGAGCGGAGGATGGCAAATGTGGTGGTTGAAAATCAGGATTTTGAAACGCTGATCCATCATTATGACCGACCGGATGCCTTTTTCTACCTGGATCCTCCCTATTACTCGACGGAGTCTATGTACGATGTGGCGTTTGAATGGGATGACCATATCCGGCTCCGGGATACGCTCAAGGAGATCAACGGGAAATTTCTCCTGTCCTACAATGATTGTCCGGAGATTCGGGAGTTATATCAGGGCCTTCCTGTATTTGACTTTTCCAGGACCCATTCCATGGCACAGCGATATGAAGCGGGTAAAGAATTCCGGGAACTGCTGATTGCCAATTATGACCTGCTTGAGCGGGAAAGAGCAAGACCTGCTCAACTCACGATGTTTGGAGTTACAGAGGAAGGAACGTTAGACTACGAAAAATACTGAAAGAGAGTGTGATTTCATGCAAAATCCGTTGGATGAAAAACTGCCAGCCTATGTGCTGGTGCCTATTCCGCTTGAAATGCTGGAGAATTCCGGTATCGACATTGGGGATATGGTGCAGTTTGCTTCCGGAGAGGGGATCGTCGTCATGGAAGCGGTGGAGGGACCGGAAATCTTCAACTTTGAAGAAAATCGGGATGGCCGCTCATGCTGCGGTAACAGCGAAGAAAGCGAGGGCGAATAGTTTGACCAAGATGTTCCGTATCCTCGGTAAGCGAGGCCGTATTACGATTCCCTATGATATTCGCCAGCATGTTGGCTTTTGCCAGAATGATGTGTTGTCGTTTACGGAATCGCCGGATGGCAGCGCTGTCATTGTGAGGCGGGAAAAAATATGCGACGACTGTAAGGTTGAAAGGGAACATCAAAAGCATGTGGATACTGACTCTGCGGGGCTCTTTGATTTCCTGAACGGACTGACAGATGAACAGCAGGCTGTCGCTTTGTACCATCTTTCTGCGAAATGGGCCGAGAGAAATGGCAGAAAGCATACCAGAGAATAGGAAGTCCTGAAGAAGAGATTCCTGGGGGGAATAGGGAAAGCGGACACTGACAGAAATTGTGACGGGAGGCATGTAGGATATGCGTGTAAAAATCTACCAGATCAATACGGACCGGGACCCAAACCGTATGAAATTCCTGGGAATGGAGCAGCGAAAAGCCCTTCATTTAAAGGGAGAAATTGATCCTGCGATGTATGATGAGGTTTTCAATGCTGAAATCAAAGAATCGGATCCGGAGGACATCTTCCGACGTTTTAACAGCGAAGGGCATCCGCTGTATCGTGGACACGCCCTTTCTGTGTCGGATGTGGTGCTTACGGAAAGCGGCGCATTTTTCTGTGACAGCATTGGCTTCCGGAGGGTTCCCTTTGATGAAACGCAGACCCGAAAGCCTGGGGACCTGATGCGGGTTGTCTTTGTAGAGCCTGGGGAGAGACCCTATGAGGCGGAGATCCGTAATCGTTTGGAATGGGAGCAGAAAGCGGTGGGAGGCCTTATCGAACCGATTTATAACGGAGACGGGACCATCCTTGTCGGCAATGACGAAGCAAAGCTGCTTGGAATGAAAGGCAATCGCCATTTGGGAGATGGCGGTTCCATTATTGCCGGAGCGTTTTTTGTTTGCGGGGATGCGGGAGAGAACTTTCGGAGCCTGACAGATGCAGAAACGGAGAGATATATGCGGCTGTTTGCAGAGCCGGAGAATATTTCGGATGCGGAAGTGCAGGCGGACAGCGGGTACATCCTTTTCGGATTTTACTATTAAGGAGGCAGAAGAGAATGAGAAAAGGATATGAGATGAAAGTCAGAATTGACCGCACATTTGAGCCTGACCATGGTAAAATCAGGGCCATTGCCAGTGCGGCGATTGGGGACTTCGCAATCCATGGAATCAAGGTGCTCGATTCTCGGAAAGGCCTTTTTGTGCAGATGCCGCAGAATGTCTATGAAAAGGACGGAGAGAAGCATTATTCGGATATTTTCCATCCGATCACAGCAGAGGCAAGGGAAGCCCTGAACGAGGCGGTAATGGGAGCCTATGAGGAGGCGATTGCAGAGTCTGAAGAAATGGATGAGGCGCTTCCATTTGGACCGGGGGTGTAAAAAGTAAATTTTTCTGGACTTTTTGGGCGCTTTCTGGTATGTTACAAAGGGGGAGGAAATATCACCGCAGGAAACGACTCCTGTAATTTGAATCCCTGGCTTTTTCCTCTTTACACGGAGGGGAAAATAGAGTATATGAAAGCATCCAAAAACGAAAGGAGAACCAACATGAATGACAAAATGAAAAAAGCAAGTCAGCTGGTCATTGGCGGGGCGCTGTGCCTGAGCCTGGTGACGGGGTGTGCAAAAGCGTCGGATCCCACGCCTGCGGTCAGCAAGCCTGCGGCGACCACCAAACCCACGACAACGAGGCCCGCTGCAACCACCAAGGCAACCACGGCTCCATCGGGAAGCAAGGCCACGGAGCCGTCTGCGACTACCCAGCCGCCGGAGACGAAGCCTGCCGCAACCACCGCACCGACCCAGGCCCCGACCACAGCTCCCACTGCTGCGCCGACTACGGCCCCCACGGAAGCCCCGACCACCGCACCTACCGAAGCGCCTACGGAGGCGACCACGGCTCCCACCGAAGCGGAGTACGCACCTGTACCGGAGTCTTTCTTGAGAGAGCTGGAAGAATACGGCAGACAATACGCAGTTTCGCAGTATGGCTTTGAGGTAGATTATAGCCTAGGCTTCTCCAACTCCGGTTATTACCCCCCTCCTTTTGGATATTACCACGCAGACGCATGCAGCAATATGTACAGCCTAGTGAGAGATTCTGTGGATGGCTGTGCAGCAGAAATCATAGCTTATTATGGGAATATATGGGAGGAGCAGGCGGATGGAACAATCCTTAGAACTCGAATCAATATTGCTGTAACCTACGATGGCAATTATGAATACTCTGCTTATTCCTTTTATGGATAACCCCTACAGTGCGCACAGGCTATACGGCTTGTGTATTTTTTATATCCCGATGCTGAAATCCCCGAACTCATCTGTGAGTCCGGGGATTTTTGCATATATACCCAAATCTAAGAAAGCGAGGTAAACCAATGAAATCAAGAACATGGACCAAGTCCATTTCCCTGGTGTTGGCTCTGGTATTGATCGTCGGGAGCGTTCCCGCAGTAAGCGCTGCAGAGCAGAACGCCCCCGATCTTTCTTTACCGGCAGCTGAGGAAATGACCGTCGAACCGGTGACGGAGACTACACCGTCGGATGCAGATCCCCCTCCGGAAGAAACCAAGCCGGTGGAAACAACTGTACCGGCGGAAACGGAACCTCCGGAAACAACTTTGCCAGGGAATACCGGCGAAGAAACAGAACCGACTCAGGCTCCGGAACACAAGGAAGAAACGGAACCGGCAACGGTTGCGGCCGAAGCAGCGAAGCCTACCGATCCGCAGCCTTCCGAGGACTACGTTGCTCCCAATGCAGATGACCTGTACAAGGTCAATAACCGTAACCCGGAAGGGTTAGATGTCCCGGAGGGCATGACTGAGGAAGAATTTCTGAATCGGTTGGCTGCGTACGGAATTGGCACCCTTGCAGCGCCTACCGGCAATAGCATGGGGCCTGAGTTTGAGGCCTGGACCAAGCGCTATACCGGAACGGGTGTCGAAGGAGACTACGGAAAATATGCCACCGTTTATTATAACGGTACGGAAAAATCCATCAAACAGTATTCCTTCAAGTATATCCGGGACAGCAGCGGCACGTATCACGAGGTCTACTGCATCAACCCGCCCAAAGATTTTGCGGATGACGGTTATACCCCTTCGGAAGGGACGTTCGACAGCAACTGGTACACCAAATTTGGAATCAGCCAGAACCAAGCCCGGGCAATCACACTGGCCCTTTTGTATGGCTGCCCGAACGGGACTTCCAGCAGCCGGGGCAGCGCCCAGTTCTATGCAGAGCGGGCTGCAACCCAGACCATCATCTGGGAGATCCTCTGCACCAATGAAAGCGGGACCTATCTGCGCAGCAGCACCTTCCCCTACAAATGCAATGATGACCGCATCTACCGGGCATTTGCAACCTCCTATTTCTACTACGGCTATCCGGGAGAAAGTGCAGAATCGTACCACACTGCCAGCGGCGACCTGTTCAAGAATGCTTATAAAGCAATCTCTGATAAAATGGCTGTTCATGGTGAAATCCCATCTTTTGCAAACCGCCGTGCAAGCTTTGCTCAGACTTACACCATGACGTATAACCGCAGTACCGGAAAATTCAGCGTGACCTTGACGGATACCAACAACATGATCTCCAAGGCCACATTCCCAAGCATTTCCGGTGTCACCTTCTCGGTATCCGGGAATCAGCTGACCATTACGGCGGATTCTGCGTCAAAGGTCCCAACGGATGCCATATCAACTACGCTTCCGATACCCGATTTTGCCACAGTACCGGTCCTTACTTGGGAAAAAGGCAGCGCACAGGAATTTGCATCCTGCAATGTCACCCGAAATGACCCGACGCCGTTTTATTTCAAGCTGAAGGCAGAAAACCCCACCGGCGACATCGAGATCACCAAGCATACCTCCAGCGGCTCCTCTCTGAGCGGGTGGAAATTCGAGGTGTTTTCGGACGCTGCCTGCACCAACCGGGTGGCCACGGCTACCTCCGGGACCGACGGCAAGGCCAAAGTCACCGGTCTGACCGCCGGGACCTACTACGTGCGGGAGGTGGACCAAAGCGCCACGCTGCCCTGGTGGAAATACGACACGGCTGTGAAAACCGTCACCGTGACGGAGGGCGGCACGGCCACCGTGTCCTTCACGAACACCTTGCTGGGCGATTTCGTCATCCGGAAGCACACCAATACCGGCGATGACCTGGCGGGGTGGCAGTTCAATATCTACTCCGACGCCGCCATGACGAAGCTGATCAAGACCATCTCCACCAACGAAAAGGGCCTGGCCTACTCTGGCTATCTGACTCCGGCGAACTACTACGTCCGGGAGGCGGATGACGGGAACCATCCCGGCTGGACCCTGGCGGCGGCATTCAACGTGACCGTGTACGGCGGCAAGGACACCTATGTGGACGTGACCAATGTGCAGCAATTTGGCGCGATCCGCTTATATAAGTCTTCGTCCCAAGACTTGGAAATGGCAGGTGTACAATTCCGACTTGAAATCTTCGGGAACGATTCCTGGGGTGTTTGGGAAGATGTTGTGACAGATGCAGATGGAGCGGCCTCCTTTACCGACCTTCCGCTCTATGATTCAGACAAAAAGCCTATCCGTTATCGGCTTACCGAACTCCAGACACGGAATGGGTTCTCCCTGATGCCTGATCCTGTTTGGGAAGGAACGCTGGAGGGCAAGGATAACTTCGAAATAGTTCTAGGTATTGTGAACTCGCCAGCTATGGAACTGCCCAGAACGGGCGGTGCAGGAATTATGGTGTTCACTGTCCTGGCTGCACTCTGTACCGTGTCCGGTACAGCCTTGCTGATTTTTCGGAAAAGAGAATGCCAAATTTGAGTGTTCACCGCTATTGTGCCAGAGAGTATTTTCTGGCTTTTTTGCCGCCAAAAGCAATCAATATCTTTTGAATTACAGGAGGAACAATATGAAAATGCGTAGAATTTTGACCCTGTGTCTGGCATTGGTGCTGTGCTTGAGTTGTGCTGGCATGGCCTTTGCCGCCGAAGTGGATGATGCCACCATCCATGAGGATGCGAACTGCTCCCTGACCATCTGGAAATACGACTGGACGAACGCCCTCAAGGACGGCGTTTGGAAGGAAGATTCCTTCGTGTCTACCGGCTGGCGGGAGAGCTATGTGGAGGAAGTCCTGGGTGGAACTACCCGGAAAGGCGATGCAAACGGAAACCCCGATAACACGCTGGGCAACGGTCAGAATGCCAACGGCTATGCCATCAAGGGCGTGGAATTCAGCTACCTTCGGGTGGCAGACATTGTGACCTTCACGGAAAGCGCCAACGACCAGCACCCCGACTACAACCAGACCATGGTTCTGTACGGCTTCAACAAGCAGAAGACTGCTGACCTGCTGACCGCTATCGGTCTGGGCAATGGCGCAAAGCGTTATGAAAATGCCGATTCCACTGACAAGCTGAGCCATGATAACTACTATTACACCAGTGATACCCTGAACAAGGCCCTGGCCGACTCCCTGAATGCCAACGCCACTGTCGTGAAGGACGCTCTGGAAAAGTATATGGCGCAGGCCGGTGCTGCCGCCATGCCCCTGACCAACGAGAACGGCAAGACGAACGTTCGGAACCTGCCCGTGGGTCTGTATCTGCTGGTGGAAACCAAGGTTCCCGAAATGGTAACTTCTACCACCAATCCTTTCTTCGTGTCCCTGCCCATGACCACTGTTTCCGGTGATGAAAATTCCGCTTCTCCCGAGGGCGGTCACTTCTGGAACTACGATGTGGTCGTTTACCCCAAAAACGAAACCGGCATTCCCAGCCTGGAAAAGACTGTCCGGGAAGCGCAGAAGGATACCGGCACCAACAATGGTACGGACAGCATTACCGACGGGTTTGGCCACAACGCCACCGCTTCCGCCGGAGACGGATTGGAGTATCAGATTGTCAGCACCCTGCCTACCATCACCTCCGATGCCACCAGCCTGACCGTGTACAAATTCTATGACACCCTTTCTGAGGGCTTGTCCTATAGCAAGGCTGACGGCGTAAAAATCGAGATTTTTACCGATCAGAACTGCACCGACAAGGTGGCATCCTGGACCCGAAATGATGGAAAGTTTACTGTCACCTACTCCAGCGACGACCGCCATATGACCGTTGACATCACGGAAGCCGGTCTGGCTGAAATGAACGGACGTACGGAAAATGTCAACGGCCGTGTGTATATGGGATATTCCAACTACACCATCCGTCTGACCTACACGGCCACCGTAAACTCCAATGCCTCCATGGTCTTCGGCCAGGAAGGCAACGAGAACGAAGTGGTGCTTACCTGGAAGCGTACCAGTTCCGACTACTACGATACCCTGATTTCCGATGCCCATGTTTACACCTTCGGCATTGATCTGACCAAGGTGTTCTCCGACAAGGACAGCGAAACTGCCGAGGATACCGGGATGTTCAAGCATGTGAAGTTCAAAATCCGGAACGAAACCGATGGCTATTGGGTCACTGCTGCCCGCAATGATGCGGAGGGCGTGTACTATGTTACCGGCCATGTGACGGAGGAGGCCGATGCCACCGTGTTCTATCCTGTCACCTCCGACGGCGCTTACGGCAAGATCGTTGTCAAGGGCCTGGAAGATGATGAATATGTGCTGACCGAAGTGGAAACTGCCAATGGCTATGTGCTGCTGCGTGACCCCATCCATGTGGTAATTACCGCCGCCGAGGACAAAAATCGTCCCTGTACCGAGTATACCAAGGACCTGCTGGGTGTTCTCCAGAACAATCCCCACCATGCCTTTGATGGGGGATATGATTTGCATATGAGCGGCATTCCCCAGAAGGCGCAGATTTACAACTACCTGACCGCTTCCGCAACAGTGGATGGGAATGCCGTGGATATGCGGGAGGATAACGGCAGCGCCGATGCAGAAGCGCTGCTGACGGTGGTCAACAATCCCGGATTTGACCTGCCCGATACCGGCGACAACGGCACCATGCTGCTGAGCATTATCGGCATTGTGATGATGGCTGGTGCAGCACTGGTGATTGTGCTGGCTGTCCGAAAGAAGTCTGATACGGAGCGCAAGTAAATCATCCGAGGCCCGGGGCGTGATGTTCCGGGCCTCTCTTACAGGAGGGAAGAATGAAAAGGAAAACCATAACAATTCTGCTGGCGGTGATTGCACTTTTTGTTGCCCTTGCGCTGACGTTGTACCCACTGATTGCAGCGAAATATAACGCTGCCCATCAATCTGCCATCCATGCGGATTATAGCGAGATCCTTGAAAAAACGGACGAAACCGAAAAAGCACAGGCGCTGGAGTTGGCGCACCGGTATAACGAGATGCTGAAGCCCGGAGTGCAAGAAGCGTTTTCCCAGGACATTCTTCGGTGGGCCTCCGATCAATATGCCGACCAGCTTAATATTGCCGGGAACGGCATTATGGGGTATGTCGTGATACCGAGTATAGATGTAAACTTGCCAATCCTCCATGGCACGGACGACGGAACGCTGGCCAAAGGCGTGGGGCATCTGCTGGGCAGTTCTCTCCCGGTGGGCGGCACCGGAACCCATACGGTTCTCACGGGCCATTCCGGCATGGCAAGTCAGAAAATGTTTTCCAATCTTCCCGATATGCAGATTGGGGATGTTTTTTTCCTGGATGTACTGGGGCAGCGGCTTGCCTATAGAGTCACAGAAATCCATACCGTGCTGCCATATGAAACCAGTCTGCTGGAAATTGAATCCGGCAAGGACTTGTGTACATTGGTGACCTGCACGCCTTATGGCATCAATACCCATCGGCTGTTGGTACGGGGAGAAAGAATCCCCTATACAGAACCGGCTGAGGAAGAAACCATAGGAGCTGAAAACACTTCTGCGCCGTCCACATGGGAGCGGCAGTATGGGAAGGGTGTGCTGGCTGGAATCCTTGTGGTCACAGGGCTCGGAATTCTGTTATGGAGCATTCAGTTGGGGAGGAAACACCATGCATAAGGCACAGCGGATGCTCATTGGAGCCATGATTCTGGTATTCCTTGCGGGGTGCGCCTTGCTTGCGTATCCCTTCCTCCGTGGGCGATCCTTGGATAGAGCGGTAGCCGCTCATGCGAGTAGCTTTTTGGAACGGGTGCATCCGGCAGAGAAAGCACCCGTTCAGCAGGATGCCGTCACTGCACCACCGGAAACCATTGAGCATCAAGCTTTGTGGGACGCTGTCTGTGCTTATAATGCGCAGATTTGGGAGGAGCGGCAGACAGGGTTCTCCAATTCATGGTCGTATCAGCAGTCAAGTATTATCCTTGGTGACTTTGGAGTGGAGGATGAGATTTTTGCAGTCCTCTCCATCCCCAAAATTGAATTGGAAATGCCCATCTATTTGGGAGCCACCAACGACCACCTTTCCCTTGGCGCAGCACACCTGTCCCAGACCAGCCTGCCGGTAGGGGGTAGCAATACCAACTGCGTGCTCGCAGGACACCGGGGCTGGCATCATGGCGAATACTTCTACAACATCGTCGATCTGGAACCCGGAGATGAAGTCGTAATTACGAATATGTGGGACACGCTCCGCTACCGGGTGACAGAAGCAAAAGCAATCGAATCCTACGATGTGGACAAAGTCAAAATCCAGGAGGGCCGGGATATGGTAACGCTGCTGACCTGCTACTACAACGGCAGCGGGCATAAAATGCGCTTTGCAGTGTACTGCGTGCGAATCCATGAAGAAACAACAGAAAAGGAAGGAACAGAATGAAAAAGGTCTATATCTGTGCTCCCTTTGGAAGCGACCCGGACGAGAACCTTTGCAGAGCAAAGCGGTATACGGAATATGCCTTAAAAAGCGGCTGCACTCCGGTGCTGCCGTATTTTTATGGGCTTTGCCTGGAAAAGGACTATGCCGATGCCTGCGCAGCGGCTGGTCAGAGCCTGCTCTGGCTCTGCGATGAACTGTGGATGATCGGGGATGAGGTGACGCAGAAAATGCGCAGGGATATCCAGTTCTGCAAGCATCTCAATATCCGTACCCGCAAAATCACCGAGAAGGAAATCACGAAACGAATTGGAGGGAATCTGAAATGAAACGGAAAACGATGAGAACACTGCTTTGTGTGGCAGTGGTTGTGCTGTTGATGACTGCCATGAGCGTAACCGCATTTGCAGCCGACGGAGATGTAGCCGGTGCCGTGGAGAATACATGGAATGCAGCGAAGACACAGGTACAGTCGGTGGTGAATAACGTGATATTTCCGGCCATTGATCTGGTTTTGGCTGTTCTGTTCTTCGTAAAGGTAGGTACCAGCTATTTTGAGTACCGGAAACATGGGCAGTTTGAATTTACTGCGCCCTGTATTCTGCTTGCCTGCCTGATTTTTACCCTGACCGCACCGCTGTATATCTGGGACATTATTTAAGCGAAAGCCGTCGCATCTGCGGCGGCTGTTCTTTCCAAAAGGAGGATGAAATCTAATGTTCGATTGGCTTGGAGATCTGATCTCCGGCGTCGGCAGCGCCATCGGTGATACCATCGAATATCTTGGAACAGAGGTTGCCAACTCGATATTCGATTCCATGCTCCAATGGATGTATGAAATCATCTTTGGTGCCGTTGCCAACTTTTTTACAATGATGGGCAATATGGGCGCAGACATCTTCGAACTGTCGTGGGTAAAAGGAACCATTCGGTTGTTTACGCTTTTTGGCTGGTCGCTGTTTGCGGCTGGTTTGGTGGTTGCCGTCTTTGATGTGGCAATCGAATACCAATGCGGACGGGCCAATATCCGCACCACCAGTATCAGTATTCTGAAAGGCTTTTTTGCCTGTTCGCTCATCGGCGTTGTGCCGGTGGAACTTTACAAGTTCTGCATCAGCCTGCAAAATACCTTTTCCCACGACCTGATCGGCGCACTGACCGGAGAACAGACGCTGGATCTGGCGGGACAGAGCACCAATGTGCTGCTGGGGAGTTTTGCGATGGCGGAAGATGTCCGGTATGGACTGCTCAATCTGCTGTGCCTCATTGCCTTTGCCTACTGCGTGATCAAGATTTTCTTTCAGAATATTAAAAGGGGTGGTATTCTGCTGGTGCAGATGGCGGTTGGCAGCTTGTACATGTTCTCCGTCCCAAGAGGTTATACGGATGGGTTTACCCAGTGGTGCAAGCAGGTCGCCGCAATCTGCTTAACTGCATTCATGCAGACAAGTCTGCTGTTTTTGGGCTTGCTGACCTTTCCGGATCACATGCTTATGGGATTGGGGATCATGCTAGCTGCAAACGAAGTACCACGAATTGCCCAGCAGTTTGGTCTCGACAGTTCTGTGAAGGTGAATATGATGTCCGTCGTTCATGCTACCACCACGGCAATCAACCTGACCCGAAGCATTGCAAAGGCTTCCGGTTAAGCAAAATCACCCGGATTTCCCACAAAACGCTTGATTTTATTTCGGCGTGCCGATATAATAAAACCGGGGGTGGTTAGAATGATGATTGAAGATTTGCTTGCAAGGCGCGGAATGACGAAATACCGCCTTGCGGTTCTGTCCGGTGTGCCCCATGCGACGCTGAATGATATTTGCAGCGGAAAAACCAAGTTGGAGAAATGTTCCGCCGAGACGGTATACAAACTGGCTAAAACATTGAATGTGCCAATGGAACTGCTGACCGAAGAAGGAATTCACCAGTCCCAGCGGGAGCAAGCCTATGAATATGGTCTGCCAGAGTATTTGCAGCATGATCTGGACGCCTATAAGGAAGGCGTGAAAAATCACAGCAGCCTCTTGGACTGCCTTTGGGGTGAGTTGTACGGCAGCATCAATATGGCACAGATCAGCGATGGCGTGATCACGCCGGAACACGCAGATTACCTGCGGAAGAAATTCATATTTGGAGGCAAACAATGATTGACTTTACAGACTGCAGAATTATTCCGGGGCGTGCTTATAACGGAGCCAACGGAAGCAAGATTGCGGTTTCGTATGATGGCGAGATCTATATGCTGAAGTTCCCTCCTTCAGGAGAGGGAAAGCCAACAGAACTGTCCTACACCAATAGCTGTATCAGTGAACACATTGCCAGCAGCATCTTCAATATGCTGGGGATCCCGGCGCAGGAAACGGTTCTGGGCACTTACACTGTCAAGGGCAAGACGAAAACCGTGTGTGCCTGCAAAGACTTTTCCACCGGAGGAAAGCGGCTGTTTGACTTCTGTTCCATCAAGAATACCATTCTTGACTCCGACAGCAACGGAAGCGGAACGGAACTGAATGATATCATGGATACCATCGACAGGCAGCAGTATGTCTCCCCAACCGTTCTCCGGGCGCATTTCTGGGATATGTTTGTTGCGGATGCACTGTTGGGAAATTTCGACCGGCATAACGGCAACTGGGGATTCCTGTATGATGATAACACCGGAGAGACAGAGATTGCCCCGGTGTTTGACTGCGGAAGCTGTCTGCTGCCCCAGGCTGACGAAAAGGTTATGCGGAAGGTACTTTCCGAGGAATCGGAACTTCATGCGAGAGTGTATCAGTTCCCCACATCCGCAATTAGACTCCGGGGTCGGAAGATCAACTACTACGATTTTCTGAACAGCGGGGAAAACGAAGACTGCAATGATGCGCTTCTGCGGATCGTGCCGAGAATCGATATGGAAAAGATCGCACGGTTCATTGACCGGGTTGAGGGCATCACGGAACTGCAAAAGCAGTTTTATCAGCACTACCTGTCAGCCCGCTACGATCTGATTATTCGGCCTGCGTATGAAATGGCAATGGTTGAAGATCCAATCCCGGAAGGGCCAACCATGTAAACTGCATTTTGGGAGGGCACCGCTTTGCCGGTGCCCTTTTCTTATGCGCAGAAATGAGCATTTTGTCAAAACAGTGAAAGAAGGGAAACATGAAAGAAAATCTGGAATCGGCACGAGCCGACAGAGGCCGAAGCACGGCTCATCAAAGATATGATTACAGAGAGCATTCAGGAAGCATACGGTCAAACACCCCGGGAATTCTGTCAGGATACCTGGGGTGAATCTTTTACCATGGGAGGTCAAACATGACCCATTATCTTTACCCGCAGAATCTGAAAGCCTCCGCCAGTATGTGGTTTTGGAGTCTCAAGGATTTCTGCATCCTGGGCATTGCTGCCCTGCTGTCCATTTTGATTTTGGTAGAGCTTCATGTTCTGCTGCCTGCGGCAGCAACCCTGTGCTACGCTTTCCTGACCATCCGTATGGATGACACCACCATTATGGACTTCCTGCGGTATGCCGCCCGGTATTTCATCACGACACAGCAGTATTACGAATGGAGGTGATTGCCGGTGATGTTAGAGAGAAAGCAGAAGAAAAAAGGCCGGCCTGTGCAGGATATGATAGGCATAAAGCGTTTTACCAGGTATGGCTTGATGACGGAAAGGGGGGAACTCCTGTTTTACCTGGTTTCGCCCACCAATATTTCGGTGCTGTCTCGTGTCAGTATCGAGATCAAGATCCGCCATCTCATGATGGTGCTGTCCGCTATCCCGGATATTGAGATTACCTGTACCGACTCTTCCGAATGCTTCGATGACAACAAGGCGTATCTTCAAGACAGGCTGGAAGCGGAGCAGAACAGCAAAGTCCGGAAGCTGATCCAAAAGGACATCGACTTCCTGGACAATGTGCAGGTGGAAATGGCGACGGCCAGACAGTTCCTCTTTACAGCCCGTCTGCGGGGCAATAAAGACAAGCAGGTGTTTGACACCGCCAACCGCATTGAAAAGATCATCTCCGAGCAGGGTTTTGAAGTCAGGCGTATGAAGAAAGCGGATATCAAACGCTTCCTCGCCATTTACTTTGAAGCCAGCATGAACGGTGAACAGATGCCGGATGGAGATGGAGAACAGTATTACGAGGTGAGCGAAGATGAAGAAACAGACTAAGAGCATTGCGGCAGCCCTCCTTCTGCTGTCCGCTGCCGGATGCCTGGTTTTCTGGAACGGAAGGAGGCAACGCCATGTTTAAGCGCAAGCCCAAGATGCTGACCCCGGCGCAGGCAGAGGAAATCCGTACCAAGAATTTTTTCGACTGCATTTTGCCCGGCACCATTAAATTTATGAGCGACCATTATATTCTGGGGGATTCCTACCGGTGCGTGTGGGCCGTTCGGGAGTATCCGCCTACGACAGAAGAACAGGCAATTCTGGCCCAGTTGGCAGATCGCAGCGGTGTGACCCTGCGAATCTATCACCGGCTGGTGGAGAGCATGGAGCAGCGCAAGATCGTGCAGAACGCTGCCCGGCGCAACAAGCTGAAAACCGGCAGCAACGATATGAATGAAACCATTGAGGCAGAAGGAAACCTTCAGGATGTCATTGAACTGCTGGCGAACCTTCGGAAGAACAAGGAGCCTTTGCTCCATTGCTCTGTGTTCCTGGAGATGAAGGCAAAGAGTCTGGATGCCCTCAAAGAACTGCAATCCGATATCTCCATGGAGTTGACCCGTTCCAAAATCTCGGTGGATCGCCTGACTCTCCGGCAGAAAGAAGGCTTCCTCTCCGTATTGCCTACGGGGTACAATCAGTTTGGCGCCCAGTTCGAACGTGTCCTGCCAGCCAGTTCGGTGGCGAATCTGTACCCCTTCAACTTCTCGGGCAAAACTGACCCACATGGATTGTATATCGGCAGAGACAAGTACGGCACCAACATCCTTGTGGATTTTGACCGCCGTGCGGAGGACAAGACCACCTCCAACATCCTGATTTTGGGCAACTCCGGCCAGGGAAAAAGCTATCTTCTGAAGCTGCTTCTGACCAACATCCGGGAGTCCGGCAAGCGGGTGATCTGTCTTGACCCGGAGCGCGAGTATGAAGAACTGAGCGAAGCGCTGGGCGGCTGCTATATCGACTTTCTTTCCGGTGAGTACACCATCAACCCGTTGGAGCCGAAAGCGTGGACGGACGGCCCGGAAGAACTGGATTTGACCGCACCGGAAGCCTTCAAGAAGGTTACAAGGCTCTCTCAGCACATCGCCTTTCTGAAAGATTTCTTCCGTGCCTATAAGGATTTCAATGATGTGCAGCTTGACACTATTGAGATTCTCCTGACCAAACTGTATGCCCGATTCGGCATCACCGACGCCACGGATTACAGCACCAAACGCCCCACGGACTTTCCCATCATGGAGGATTTCTATAAGTTGTGCGAGGAAGAATTCTATGGCTATGACAAACAGCGAAAATACCTGTACACTGAGGAAATTCTCCAGGAGGTGTGCCTCGGCATCCACTCCATGTGTGTCGGTGCGGAATCCAAGTATTTTAACGGGCATACCAATATCACGGATTCCAATTTCCTGGTCTTTGGTGTGAAAGGCCTTATGGACACCAACAAGCGGCTGAAAGACGCCATGCTCTTTAATATCCTCTCCTTTATGAGCAACGAACTGCTGGGCAAAGGCAATACGGCGGCCTCCATCGATGAGCTGTATCTGTTCCTGACCAATATGACTGCAATCGAATATATCCGCAACGCCATGAAGCGTGTGCGCAAAAAGGATTCCTCGATCATTCTGGCCTCTCAGAATATCGAGGATTTTTTGATTCCGTCCATTCGGGAATTTACAAAACCGCTGTTCAGTATCCCTACCCATCAGTTCCTCTTCAATGCCGGGCAGTGTAATCCCAAGGAGTATATGGGTGCCTTGCAGGTGGAGCCATCGGAATTTGAACGCATCAAGTATCCGGAAAGAGGAACCTGCCTGTACCGCTGCGGGAATGAGCGATATTTGCTGCAGGTAATTGCGCCGGAGTACAAGTCGGCCATGTTTGGTAAGGCTGGAGGCCGCTGATGAGCGTAACGGTAGGCGCTGCCCTGAAGAAGATAGCCGTTTCCACCCTGACGGACAAAAAGGCTCTGAAAACCGTGGGCGGCATCCTTCTTGGAATCATTATTCTCATCTGCCTGCCGGTAGTGGCAATCGTCAGTATCCTGAATGGCGACATCCAATTTGACGAAGCCCGCCTCCAGCAGATCGTGGTGCAGAATCTGTCCGCAGAAGAAAAAGACAGGCTGAAGGCTGTGGAAAACACCATGTATGCCATTGACAACGCAATGACCGCAGCAGGCTTCGATGCGCAACGGGTAAAGGAGGCGCAAGTGCTTTATGTGCTTGCGCTTCCTGACGTTTCTGAGGAAGCAGAATTCGTAGACAAGCTGGTTGGATGCTTTGCGGAAGGGCAGACGGACAGCCAGCTCATTGCCGCTGTAAATACGGCGTTCGGAACAGAGATCCGTGCAGAAGACTTTTCCCGTGTGATGAATACCATCCGGGCGGTCTATATCTCCACTGCCGGTTATGTGGATCCCCACACAAAAAACAACCTTGATCTTGTAACCTGGGCGAAGAATGCTAAGAAAAAAGGCTGGGGATACGTTTGGGGAACCTATGGTCAGGTATTGACAAAAGGCCGATACAAAGCCAAGCTGGAACAGTACCCCGATGAGATCGGTCCGTATTCTGAGTTCATTGAATCGCATTGGCTTGGGACCAGAACCGCTGACTGCGTCGGCCTCATCAAGGGATATGGTTGGTTTGATCCGGATACGCATGATATTGGATATGCCGTCAATGGTATGCCGGATATTGATGCGGATGCGATGTACGAAAACGCATTGGAAAATGGGACCATTGACACCCTCCCGGAAATTCCGGGACTGGCTGTATGGCATGAAGGCCATATCGGCATCTACATCGGAAACGGACAGGTCATTCACGCAAGCGGAACGATGTCGGGTGTGATTCAAACGTCTGTTGAAGACAATGGATGGACGCACTGGCTCAAGATCCCGTACATTCACTATATCAGCGATATTCCAGTCAGTGAAAATGAAGGCCTGACTTGGGATGCCCTCTATGCAAAAATCGGTAACCCCTACGGTACAGCTGCCTTAATGGGAAACCTCTATGCAGAAAGCGGTCTGTCCGCTGACAACTTGCAGGACAGCTACGAGGATATTTTGGGTTACACCGACGGGGCGTACACACAGGCAGTGGACAGCGGGATATACGCCGGGTTTACAACCGACGGGGCTGGATATGGGCTGGCCCAATGGACATTCCGGGATAGGAAAGCGCAACTGCTTTCCTATGCCAGATCACGCAATTGCTCTGTTGGAGATTTGACCATGCAGCTTGATTTTCTTTGTGATGAACTCGACGGGGAATTTTCGGATGTACTTGTCAAGTTACAGAATGCCTCCTCTATCCGGGAGGCATCCGATTATGTGCTGATTCATTTCGAAGCCCCCTTGGACCAGAGCGATGAGACAAGGGAACTACGGGCATCCTACGGCAGCTTCTATTTTTATAGAAATCAATATCGTATCCATTCAGGAGGAACACCATGAAAAAGGCAATCGTTACGATTTCGTATGAAGAAGAAAAACTTGCGGCATTGAGACTTTATCTGGGCCAGAAGCAAATGGAGGTGGAGGATGAACTGGTAAAAGCTTTGGAAGGGTTGTACTGCAAGAACGTCCCTGCCGGAGTGCGGGACTTCTTTGTACTTCGCTCTGGTACGGTGGAGAGCGCACAACCGAAAATAAAGAAGTCCAGGGGAGAGAAAAATGTATCTGTAGTCCAGGAGGCACAAGAACATGAACAGCACTGAGATCACCACCTTTTTTGAGGAACAGAAAGCTGCAGCACTGAAAATGGCATTGGAACAGGAGGGAACATCCTTAGAGCAAAAGCTGCAAGGATACCTGGAAATCCTCTATGAGCAACTTGTGCCGACGGAGCAGCAGTTCATGATCGAAGCACAACTCCAAATGCAGGGGGAAAGGGAGCGCCAGATGCAGGAAATGGGAAAGCTTTTTGCTTTGTTCCATGTGCAAGAAAATGGAATGGACTTCTTCTTCACCAATCAGCAGTTTCTTTCCTTTTATGCAGCGAGCTACCGGTACCGTCTGTACGATCGCAGGGAACTGAACACAGATGTGCAAACACTCGCAGATGCCTTTTGGGGTTCTGAGCGGATATCTGCAGAACGGTTCCATGTGCTGAAAGAGCAGATGCTGGAGGACTTCCGAATCCAAGCCCTGATGGAATTTGACTTGGATAAGGGAAACATCTCAGTTTGCAGCTGCGGGTGCAGGGAGATGCAGTGCTATGACCTGCACGATATTTCTGTTGCTGCATACAGAGCGTTCCGAGGCGGGTATCGAGGCTCCGGTGAGCGGGAAAAAATATTCCATGCGTTTTTGGCGGGCAAGGAAATCAACGGAGGCAGAATGGATATGGAAGCAGGCGAGAACATTGGGGAAAAACAGGTACAGCCTCTGCAGTGAGGCACTGTGTGCACGGATACGCTGTGCAAGCAGGAGAAAAGGAAGGGGTCGCAGGGCGACCCCTTCTCTGTTCACGGCGGACGGCAATGCCGACCGCAAGGGAATTTTGCGGCAGTTTTGGCTTATCAATGGAGTTCTGACAACTTCTTGAAAAATGAGAAAGGGTGCCAACCTGTTTGCAATTTTGAAATTCTGGTTGCCAGGTTGTGGCCAAATGCACCCATGTTCCGAGACTTTTCGGGGAGCCATAGAGATAAGGAGGAAAACCCACCTATATGAGTGTGCCGAAAGATAAGATTAAGTTTGCTTTGTATTTATACCCGGAGACCTTGGGAAGAGTCAGAGAGCTTTACCGACAGGATGACTGCATCAGTCGATCGGAGTTTATTGAGAAAGCGGTCCGATTCTATGTAGGCTACCTGACTGCCGAGGATTCTTCCAACTATCTGCCAAACCTTTTCCTTTCCAATATGCGTTCCATTGCGTCCGAAAGTAACAGTCGGACGAACCGAATGCTTTTTAAGCTGGCAGTGGAACAGGCTATGATGATGAATGTTCTGGCGGCCAATTATGATATTGCCCCGGAAACATTGACGAGGCTCCGTGGCTCCTGTGTACAGGAAGTGAAGAGGCTCAATGGTACGTTCTCCCTGGAAGACGCTGTAGATTGGCAGAAGGGATGATCCGTGGCAAAGCTGGTTACTAAATTCAAGTATCTGAAGCCAACAGATCGGGCTGGTGGATACGCAAAATATATTGCGACCAGAGAAGGCGTGGAGAAAATTGATGATACTCGAAAGTATGGTCCAGCCACGGAAAAGCAGAAACGGTTGATTGCAAAGATACAGAAGGATTTTCGGACGACTGTGGAACTTCCGGAGTTCCAAAACTATATTACCGCTCCAAATGTGGGAAACGCATCTGCATTTTTGACCAGAGCCATTGATGAGTACGCAGATGAAATGTGCTCGGCTAAGACCTATGCGGATTATATTGCGACGAGACCGAGAGCGCAGTATTTTGGCTCTCACGGTCTTTTTACGGATGCGGGAAAAGCCGTCAGGCTTGGAAAGGTTTCGGAAGAACTGAATCTCTATGAAGGAAACGTATGGACTGTCATCCTTTCTCTGCGCCGTGAAGATGCGGTGCGGCTTGGATTTGATACCGGAGAGCGTTGGAGGGACCTGCTTCGTGGACACACGGAAGATTTTTCAAAAGCGTTTCATATTCCTCTGCCAGAACTGAAATGGTATGCGGCCTTCCACAATGAGGCTCACCACCCGCATGTGCATCTTATGGTGTACTCCGACAAGCCGAAACAAGGGCATCTTACCAAGAAAGGTGTGGAGCAGCTACGCTCGTCACTTGCCAGAGAAATCTTTGCACAGGATCTGCTTTCTGTTTATGAGGCGCAGACAGCACAGCGGGATGCCCTGCGGGAGCGGTGCAGGGAGCAAATGAAGGCACTTACAGAGCGGATCCAGACCGGAGAGTGTTTGCCTTCCGTTTTGGAAGATAAACTCCGGGAACTTTCCGGGAGACTGGTATCGACGAAGGGAAAGAAAGTTTACGCTTTCCTGAAACCGGGAGAGAAAGCATTGGTGGATGAAATTGTAGAAGAACTGGCATCCGATCGTCATATCGCAGCATTGTATAACCTTTGGTACCAGCAGCGGGAGGAGGTCATCCGCACTTATACGGAGGAAATGCCGGAACGTGTGCCGCTTTGGAAGAATGAGGCCTTTCGTTCTATCCACAATGCAGTAATCAAAAGTGCACTGGACTTGGACGACTTTTTTGCGGACGTTCCGGAAGACTCGACTTTGCTGGAGGATGATCTGCCAATGGAAGAGGTGGAGACCTCGGCTTCTTCCTTCGGTGGAAAAGGCTCTGAGATGTGGACACTGTATTTTCAGGCAAAGGAAATGTTGCTGCGGGACAGTGCGGCGTATGATCCGCTGAAAGCGGTGGAACTGCTGACCCGTGCAGCAACTATGGGTTGCGGGGTGGCAAAGTATCGGTTGGGCAAATTGTATCTTTATGGGAAGGATGTGCCGCAGGATGTGGAACAGGCTGTCTGGTGGCTGGAAGCCTCTATAAGAGAAGAGGACAATCCGTTTTCTGAATACTTGCTGGGAAAAGCACTTTTGAAAGGCGATCCTACGGAACAGGATACGGTTCGTGGGGAGGCGCTGCTGCGGCGTTCTGCGGAGCAGGACAATCCGTATGCTTGCTACACGCTTGGAAAAGCCCTAGTGGATGGGAATCAGCTGCCGCAGAATTGGAAGGAGGGCGTGTCATTTCTGGAACGGTCTGCGGATATGCAATTCCAAAATGCGGAATACATCTACGGAAAACTCCTCTATAAAGGAGAGGTCGTGGCAAAAGACATGGAGCGTGCTATCCAGTATTTGGAGCACGCTAGTGCAATGAAAAATCCATATGCAGCATACCTGGCCGGAAGGATACGACTGAAAGAGCAGGCATATCGAGATGTAGGAAAGGCAATTGCGCACTTCGAAATTGCTGTGGAAGCAGGAAACGACTATGCAGCCTATCAGCTTGGAAAGCTGTATTTTTTTGGAGGAGAGGTCCCGAAAGATGTTTCAAAAGCAATGAAGTATCTTCATGCTGCAGCAGGGCAGGGAAATCCGTACGCAGAGTCTTTCCTCCGATATATTTGTTCCGGGCAGGTGTGGTCTGCAGCGACGGGAACAATGCGCTTACTGCAGGATATCAGCCGGATTTTTCAAGAGCAGATGGAAATGCCGCAGAAACTCCGAATATGGAATGTGGACCAAAAGCAAAGACGGTTAATCAGCGAAAAGGAAGCAGCGCACGGGATAAAACAAGGATAGCATAACGCAAAGGTGCGAGTACGGAAACACAAAAAACGTAAAATTTCAGAGGAGTGACGATGATGCAGTACGTCCCTTTTACACAGGCGCAGAGAGAGCAGGCACGGCAGACAGATTTGGCGGCTTTTCTCCAAAGCAGAGGGGAGGTAATGAGACGTTCCGGGTCAGAGTACGAATGGCGGGATGGTGCACAGAAAGTAACGATTCGGGGGAACCTATGGTTCAATCAGTACGAGCGGGTCGGAGGAGATGCGGTGGATTTTGTCCGGAGATATTATGGAATGGATTATCCTGGCGCAGTAGCATATCTACTGGGGGAGGGCAACGCTCTTCTGCATACGACTTTAGCTGTTCCGAGACAAACAAAGGCATTTGCGCTGCCAAAAGCCAATGAGAATATGCGCCGTGTCTATGCCTATCTTGTGAACAGACGGGGAGTGGATCGGGAGGTGGTGCGGATCTTTGCAGCTCGACAAATGATTTATGAGTCAGAGCAATACCACAATGCCGTCTTCGTTGGCATGGACCCTGACGGAATGCCCCGGCATGCCAGCCTCCGGGGAACCGGAATGAACTCGACTTTTAAGGGAAATGTTCCGGGCAGTGTACCGGAGTACAGTTTCCATTGGAGTGGGACGGGGGAGTGCTTGTACCTTTTTGAAGCGCCAATTGACTTGCTTTCATTTCTCTCCATGGAGCGGGGCGATTGGCAGCAGTACAGTTATGCTGCCTGTTGCGGCGTTGCAGACCGAGTGCTGTTTCAGATGCTGCGGGATAATCCTAGCATCCAAACGGTCGTATTGTGCCTGGATAATGACGAGGTGGGGCAAGCAGCGGATCTAAAAATTGCAGAAAAGCTGAAAGCACAGGGAATACAGACGCAGGTCCTCATACCAATTCGAAAGGATTGGAATGAGGACCTGGTGCATATGCGGGAGGAGAAGGTATGTCCGGTACTGCAATTTTGATTGTAGCAGCAGCGATCATGTTTTGTGTGCTGGGCGGGATCGCGGCTTTGTCCCATATCTATGGCTTGAATGGAATTAAGGCCAGAACTGTGGGGGATGGACAGCATGGAACAGCCAGATGGGCGACCAAAGCGGAAATACGAAAAACCTACCGGCATATTCCGTTTACTCCAGTGGCCTGGAGGCAGGCAGCAAAGGATGGAAAGATGCCTACAGTAAACGGAAAACCTCTGCCGCAGGGAATCGTGGTGGGATGTACGGGGAATACGACAGCGCTTGTGGATACCGGCGATGTCCATGTATTGATGATCGGTGCAGCGGGTGTTGGAAAAACGGCCTACTGGCTCTATCCGTGCATCGAGTATGCCTGTGCCAGTGGGATGTCATTCCTGTCTACCGACACCAAGGGTGATGTGATGCGAAATTACGGGACCATTGCCAAGCAGTACGGCTATCATGTTTCTGTCATTGATCTGCGAAATCCTACCCGCTCTAACGGAAATAATCTGTTGCATCTGGTCAACAAGTATATGGATCTTTCTGCGACGCACCCAGAGGAACTGGCGTATAAAGCCAAAGCGGAGAAGTATGCAAAAATTATCTCGAAAACCATTATTCTTTCCGGAATGGATGCCGGTTCTTTTGGCCAGAATGCGTATTTTTACGATGCAGCAGAAGGACTCCTGACCGCTACGATCCTTCTGGTAGCGGAGTTCTGCGCTCCGGAAAAGCGACACATCGTTTCTGCCTTTAAAGTCATTCAGGAGTTACTGGCTCCTTCCAAAAAGAAAGGAGAAAACCAGTTTCAGGAGCTTATGGCTCTGCTCCCGGATGACCATAAGGCAAAGTGGTTCGCCGGAGCGGCTCTGAATACAGCTGAGCAAAGTATGGCAGCCGTCATGTCTACGGCATTGTCTCGGCTGAACGTATTTCTGGACTCCGAGTTGGAACAGTTGCTGTGTTTCGACACAGAGATCGATGCAGAGTCCTTTTGCAAAGAGAGGTCTGCAATTTTCCTTATTATGCCGGAGGAAAACCCGAATACATTTTTCCTGATCTCCTTGTTCTTGCAGCAAATGTATCGGGAGATCCTTTCTGTTGCAGATGAGAACGGTGGGAAACTGAAGAATCGATGCGTATTCTTCTGCGATGAGTTTGGGACGCTCCCCAAAATAGAATCTGCGGAAATGATGTTCTCTGCCTCCCGCTCCCGGCGGTTGCAAATTGTGCCAATCATCCAGAGTTTTGCTCAGTTGGATAAAAACTATGGAAAGGAGGGAGCAGAGATTATTGTGGACAACACGCAAGTTACGCTTTTCGGCGGGTTTGCACCAAACAGCAGCTCTGCAGAGACCCTTTCCAAGGCGTTGGGAAGCCGAACGGTGCTGTCTGGATCCGTTTCACGAGGCGGAAAGGATACATCGGAATCTTTGCAAATGATGGAACGCCCGCTGCTTACTCCGGAAGAACTGCGTTCTCTCCCAAAGGGAGATTTTGTTGTTATGAAAACCGGGAGCCACCCCATGAAAGTCCATCTGAGGCTCTTTTTTCAGTGGGGCATTTGCTTTGATGAGGAACATCCCTACGCCGTCCCAGAACATGGGAATCGAAAGGTGACCTATGCAGATAAAATAGAGATCATGAATGCTATTCTGGAAAAGTATCCGCCAATAGAGGCTGAAGGATGCCTCGAGAAAATGACTCCACGCAGTAACCGCAAGATGGAAGAACCTTGCAACACATGGGAGACAAATACTGAGCCGAGAAAAAAGCCGGGTGGCAGAAATGGGGCTGAATTAAAAACTGTGCGTCATGATAAAAGGGACAGGGAAATTGGAGAAGAAAGGACGGCACCCAGAACAATTATTAAAAGTGAAGATTCTCATGCGGAGGAGGCAGATTAGTGGCATATTATCGAAAGTTATATTCTTACGACGAACTCCCCTCCAGAGCGAAGTTTGTCTACATTTATCTTCATGACCGCTGCGATAAGGAAAGTAAAACATGGCCTGCCGTAAAGACAATAGCTAGAGAACTGTCTATTTCAGTAAGAACGGTCCGTAGGGCCATTCGAGACTTGGAATTGGCTGGATTGGTACGGAAGGAATACAGAAAACGGCCAAACGGGTCATTTACAAGCAACTGCTATTATTTACTGTGATTTTCATAAGGGGAAGTATAAGCTTGCATTGCTAGCAGGGGGCTGCCATGATGGCAGTTCAAAGAAGTACCCACTTGAAGGGCTTTTACAACAGAAAATGAAGATGAACTTCTTTAGAGACCTAGCATAATGGTCACGGTGAAGGTGGCGGCGGTGGGGTCATAATCCCAGGAATAGTCCCCGGCGTAGCGGCTCAGGGCGCTGGCCACACTTTTCAGGCCATAGCCGTGGAGCCGGGCATCGGACTTCGTGGAAAGCAGCTGCCTGCCGTTGGAACGGGGCGGGGCGTCGCAGCTGTTGGACAGGACCAGCACGCTGTAATGGTTCCGGCAGGCGGTATCCAGGGTGATGGTTTTCCTTTGGGAAGCCTCCGCCGCCGTGAGGGCGTTGTCCAGCAGATTGCCCAGGATCGTCACCAGGTCCGTGGGGGCCACCTGAGCGAGGTTGCAGGCACGCACTTCAAAATGAAAGTCGATGCCCTTCTGGCGGCAGGACCGGAGATATTTTTCCAAAATCACATCCAGCATTTTGTTGCCGCTGTGAAGGCCCTGAGCATAGGCGGTCAGATCGCCGGACAGGGCGGCCACATAGGCATCAATCTGGGGGTCGGTGTTCAGGGCCTGGATGGCGGCCAGGTGATTTTTGGCATCGTGGGCGTAGATCATCAAATGCTGATTTTGCTGCTCCAGAATGCCATAATATTCCTGTTCCATTTTCTGCCGCTCGTATTCCTGCCGGATGGAGAGCAGTTCGCTGTCCCGGCGTATCTCGTGCTGGAAGGCCAGGAACAGGGTCACGGTGGCCAGAAACAGGACCACGCTGAGCAGAGTCAGCACCTGCCGGGCCCGGTCGCTGGTGGTGGGTTCGGCGCAGATGTACCAGAAGCCCAGCAGGCAGCCCAACAGCGCCGCCGGGTAGAGAAACAGGCTCACCGGCACCCGTGTCCGCTGATTGGAGGGAGCGGCCAGCCGGGAAAGCACATAGCAGGCCAGAAAATAGAGCAGCTTGCTGCCCAGGGTGTCCAAAGCAAAGAGATAGGATCGGGCATACAGGGCCTCGGTGGAGGCATCCGCCAGAGAAGATGTGGCGAACACCACGATCAGCTCGGCAGCCAGATTCAGCGCCGTCAGGATGGCGGAATAGGCCAGAATGTGCAGGGGCTTCATGGAGAAGCTGAAAAGGGCAAAAAGAAAGACCGCCAGGGCGGAAAAGATCACGTTCCAGAAAACGTTGCTGTTGCCCATGGCCACATTCTGGACCATGGCCAGGCCGAAGGTCAGCAGACCCACGGCGATACAGGCCGGAAGGGGACGGCGGCGCAAGGAAATTTCCGAGAAAAACAGGTAGGCCGTGAAGCCCTCGAACAGATAGACCAGAATATAGACCCAGACGGGCATACACGTTACCTCCGCTTTAAGTAATCGAACCAGTATTGATGAAATTCCGACTGCCGCCGGGGCGCAACAGGAATGCGGGTGCCGTCGGTGAGGGTCACGGCGGTGTAGCGGTATTCCTGAATGTAGCGGACGTTGACGAAAAAGGACTTATGGACCGGATAGAAGAACCGCTGGGGCAGCTGGGCGCAAACATCGTCATAGCGCATCCGAAGGTCCAGGGGGCCATCCTGGGAGAAAAGCCGCACGTTCCGGCCGCTGCGGGTCAGGTAGAGAATGTTGTCCACCAGCATCCGCCGGACCAGGTCGCTGCCGGAGAGGTACAGGTCGATCTGGGTGCCGTCCAGGTATTCCATGGCCTTGTCCAGACCGCTGCGGAGCCGCTCCGGGGAGAAGGGCTTGGTGAAAAATCGGAAAGCCTGCAGGTCCATGGCGTCGTCCTGATAGGCGTCGAAATTGGTGATGAAGAAAAGAATGAGTTTTTCATTCTGCTCCCGGAGAGCTTCGGCCACGGAAATGCCGTTTTGCTCACCGATCTGAATGTCCAGAAATGCCATGTCGAACCGGCTGCGGGTGGAGAGGGCCTGGGCAGGGTCCGTGCAGGAGGTGATGGCGTAGGGCAGATGATGCTCCGCCATGTAGGCGGAAACGCCGTCATAAAGGGCCTGCAAATAGACCGGGTCATCGTCGCAGAGGAAAATATTCATGTACATCTGTCCTTTCTCTGAGAGCTATTTTACAATATTTTCCCCGAAAGGTCAAATGGAAAAATCCCAATAACTGCCAGCTTTTGCCTGTGAAGTAGAAAATTTTTAAAGTATACCGAATTATAAGCCCTCTTTCAGAAGTATGTCAATTATTTGATTGATAATTTTCTGCCCTCTATCCGATAAACGCATTATTCTTTGTGTTAAATCATCAGTTGCCGGACTTTTCGTCCCTAGTAAGAGTTGGTCTGGAGTTACATGAAGATGTTTGTGAATTGCTAGTAAAAAATGGACGGTGGGCACATTGAGTCCCCGTTCAATTCCGGAAATATGATTTTTTGAGAAACCAACCATTTCTCCAAGTTCTTCCTGAGTTAAATCTGCTTGCTTGCGACACGCCCGTAGACGGTTCCCGATGCGCTTCATATCTGCTTTATCCATTTCCCTGCCCTCCCATATCCAAAGGATACCATAAGTTTGGCAATTAGTAGACAAAGCCATACCGATAAAAGCGGTGAGGCCGATAAAAATAGAAAATAAATTGGAAAGTGAAGTGAGAATAGTAAAATCCGCAATTTCGACAGAATAATCCGCA
>QWCN01000610.1_pt1 | contig 63974 bp, 60 predicted proteins | sample 1972711 | NCBI WGS metagenome assembly QWCN01 (sample SAMN09866707, study PRJNA288562) | Human gut metagenome isolate term1_stool, whole genome shotgun sequencing... | isolation source: gut | host: Homo sapiens | place: USA: California | reverse complement strand
GGTTCGAATCCTGTCACCCCGACTACATGCGGGTGTAGTTCAATGGTAGAACACCAGCCTTCCAAGCTGGATACGTGGGTTCGATTCCCATCACCCGCTCTGATATTGCGAAAGCGATATTGATGAGTGTTCGTAGCTCAGCTGGATAGAGCAACGGCCTTCTAAGCCGTGGGTCGGGGGTTCGAATCCCTTCGAGCACATGCGCGTTCCTGCGAGCGATGTTAGCGCTCTAAATGGTACGATAACATCTCTATGGTGGGTATAGCGCAGTTGGTTAGCGCGCCAGATTGTGGCTCTGGAGGCCCAGGGTTCGAATCCCTGTATCCACCCTGTTGCGGTAGCAACTATCATTGTTGGGCTATCGCCAAGCGGTAAGGCACAGGATTTTGATTCCTGCATTCGTTGGTTCGAATCCAACTAGCCCAGCTTGCTTAAAAATTAAATTATGGGATACTAGCTCAGTTGGTAGAGCACTTGACTTTTAATCAAGTTGTCGGGGGTTCGAATCCCCCGTGTCTCATTAGCAGTTTTGATTTAATATAAATCAAAAAGAAGGACTTCCGGAAATGGAAGTCCTTTTATTGTATCTCAAATCACCTAAAGGAATCGAAGCCAGGAAAAGAAATTGTAATACAATTAAAATTGTATCTCACAAACCCAAACCGGTTTTCACGATCAGCACCGCAGCACTTCAACATTGAGATACATTATACATGCAAAAGAGAAGCGCGAAGCGATTTATTAACCTTAAAAAAAAGAGTCGCTTCAAATTCCGACTTAGACCAGAAAAAGCAAAAACCGTCTTCTGGATCCAGTACAACATATTCATCAAGTATCACAGTAAAATCTTTAAAATCCAAAATTTCCACCCCCCTTAATATCCTGATCGGAAGAAAACCGGATCAAGCTGATAAATATCTGAATGCAGCATTTTCGCTTGCTGGGCGAGATGTAAATATATTTTAGTTGTTGCATAATCAGAATGACCAAGCATCATTCGAAGAAATTCCAAGTTACCACCGCCGATAATAAAAGAAGTAGCAAACGTATGACGGAGCAAATGCGGATGCAAGCGATCAATTCCACTTCGCTTTTTCAGACGAGCAAAAACCATTTTTACAGAAGTTTCTGTTATAGGTTCATTTTCTCCGACCTTAGCAAAAACCGGATAATCATCCTCTGGAGCATACACACGATACTGGATCAAATAATGATAAAGCATCTTTTTCAGCTTAGGACAAAGGTAAACTGTTCGGAACTTATCACCTTTACCCTTGATTGTAAGATAATTCAATTTAAAATTAATACCTTTAGTTCTCAGAGACACCACATCACCAAGACGGAAACCAGCATCCAGCATTAAATGAATAATGCAGAGGTTACGAAGTCCAGATTCTGTTTTGTCATTGTAACAGCCGTCGATCTGGTCAACTTCCAATTGCGTCAAAGGAATTACAGGATCATTGTCCTTTTTCAAGAACTTCACTTTACGAAGTGCATCCAAATCACAATATCCTTCATCAATGCAATAATTAATAAAAACCTTAGCTGCACGAAAATATGTATTTACAGATGTATTTTTGCATCCGATTCCCCGGAGCTGTGCCAGGTAAGCTAATACCAATTCACGAGATATTGATTCACAATCAACCTGATCAGGAACAAAACCAAGCTGATCGGAAACAAAATTGACAAATTTAAGAACATTCGAACGATAATAAATCATTGACTGTTCAGAACAATAAGCTTCATGATCCACTAAAAATAAATTATAAGCCATTTGTACATTCATATAATACCCTCCTTATCAGGGAGACATAAAACCCACTTCAAATACATTCGCCTTTACTTTTCAGCTTTTATATGCTATTTTAGTGTTAAGAGTTAAAAACAATGTCTCCGGTATCTTTATCAATTATCATAAGGTTACTGGAACGCTTAACAACATTTTCCATTGTTTCCGCTAATTCATTCTCGTTGAATTGGCGGATTTTTTTATTCTTGAAACGAAGAGCATCCTGTATATCATTATCATTCATCATGCAGAGTGCTTCGATACAATCCTGCAGAGGATCAGCAGAATTAATTCCCTTAATATAAATCCCATAAGTTACAGCAGCTTTTACCGCCCGTGCCTTTACCACCTCACTATTCAATTTACGAGTATAAACACGCACCAAAGATTGATCTTCTGGAGGAACAAATGTATCTGTAAGCTTACAACTCCGGAGCGCCTTCCAAAAAGCACAATAATCGCGGCGGGACTTATTCGAATCATTCACCCCCGGCTGATATGGTTCCGATAAACGGAAAACCTTAGAAGTAAGATAATCACAGATCAATTTTCTATTATCAAGATAGTCATAAATACGCCGACTAGTTAATTTATCTGAATTATCAAAAAAGGGAAGAAGCTGATAAGACTTACTATGTTTTCGCATCGTCTGAAATTCCACATTCATAACCAAATTGATTGGCGGTGTAAGCTGATCAGCAAACAATTTCATGGCATCAGCGGAAAGATCAAGTTTTCCTGCTATGATCTCCTGACACTTATCTAATAAATGCTTATCACGTCCATACTCTGAATAATATGTAATCCGGGCAAGATCTAAAGATTTCCAAGAGTGCTTTAAAAAAGCGAATTCATAACAATATAGATCGTACCTGTTAATAAGTCCATTAAACAACCAGACCTTAAAAAACCAAGGTTTATAGCCTTTTTCAACAACTTCTTTACTCTTTAGGTAAATTCGAATAAAAATTTTATCCGATCGCTTACCAACAGCCAAGTAATCAATCTCAAAATCCTCGCTACCTTTTTTGGACGTATGAATCAGAGCATCCTTAAACCGATCAACCCTCATTTTGTAAAAATTTTCAGGAGAAAAAAATTTCTCGGGATTTTTAAGATAATTCGAATGCCAACAGTAGTCCACACGGTTTTCTTGTGTAAATTCGATATCCAGCCTAAAATATGCAGCTATTGCCTTTACATATTCATAAGATTGCTCGTAGGCATTTTTCACGCCATACATCCATAGCATATAACTGCGAATCTGTACTACACACTCACAGGTAATCGATTTATCACCATCCGAAGCATGAGGAACTTTCGGAGCAAAGAAAATATCAAAATACTCAGGACACTCTAAACATATGTTGTACCAGCCTGCATAACCAAATGGTTTAAAATTCAATGCAGACGGAAGACCATCCACAAAAAACTGTATACCAGCACCAAAATCATTCGACTTATCAAACTGATCTGAGTAATATTCCATGTAATGACGGAAATGTTTTACCCGTTTATCAGTAGAATCTGCTGTAAAATCATTCTGGAATTTTACCGAATAATAAAATGTATCAATGTTATGTAGAAATTTATTTTTCTTATAATCGAACCAGTAGGTATTTTCAACCTCATCGAACTCACTATATATTTGTGTATTTTTCAAAACACGAAGATCAATCAAAGCAACCACATCCTTTGTTAAAATTTTTTGGCGAAAACGCCATTTCGCCAAATTGCAAAAACAAGTCTAAACCCAGTATTTATCTAATGTTAACAACAATTAGTTATGTATTTTGAGACCACGTATTACAGCCCCGTGGTCACACCCCGGGCAAGCCGCGCCGCGGGTCCCCCTCAATCCCCCGCGTCACAGCTCGCCCGGGGTACGCCGATCTTCATTTGTATCTCAATATTTTTTCCTGGAGCCGGAAACATCCGAAAGAATGAGATACACAAAATAAATCAAGCTATATGTTCTCGGACGGAGCGGAGAAAAGAGCATAAGTATCATAAAGATTACTGTATTTCTTCTTGAACATAAAAAATTCTGATCCGACTTTCTGGTGCATCGGATACCAGACCTTTACGGCAACGAATAATTTCCCACCAAAAAGCAACGAAAAAATTTTGCCCTGAATACCAAAGTTAGAAACTTTTCGATGAATCCACTCATACTCGATTAGACTTCTGATCTGGCGGTCAAGCATCCGGTCGAATTGCGCGACCAATATAACCTCGTAACCAAGTTTTCTATGCTGCGTAAAAAAGCTGCACCACTTAGCCCTGTTCTTTTGCCCCCACTCGCGAGCGTTAAACATAATCTGGCACTCATCGATCACAAGCAAAATTTCCCCCTCCTTGACCCTGCGACCAACATAATCACTATAATTCTTGGAAAAATTAATAAGACGCTCCACGGTCAAATCTGAATTATCTATGTACAGATAACTTCCTTTCGGGTTTTTTATGCAATCAAAATTGCAGGAAAAATTACCAATTATAGGAGCATTCTTATACTTCATCCAGTTGAGCAGACGGGAAGCCAAATGCAGAGACTTCCCAGCACCCGGCGTCCCTGAATACAAAGAAATCATAATATACCTCCTACTTTTGTATCTCACAAGTCACACTGCAGCGTTGCCGATCCACAAAGCTGGCAATTTTTTTGAGATACATTTAGGTGAACGGAATCCATTCGCCCAAGATCTTGACCCCAGCAATGGCAAACTGGGAGACAACCCACGGCACGATAGCCAAAAGCCAAGCGGAACCTATGGTTATAAATGCGTCAAGCGGAATAAAATAGTTAATAGCTTCTAAATACTCATTTACATCCTCGGCTTGAATGAATTGCAAAAAAGGACTCTCTGGAAGAATCCCAAGCAGAAAAGCCACCAAAACAACAACCACCACACCAGCAACAGAAATAAAAAAAGGACGCAACATCGAAGCACTCACAAAATCAACCTCCCATCTTGTAAACAAAAGTTGTAAATTTAACAGTTAAAAAGAAAAGACCTATAATGAAGAAAATAGTCATGCCCCAGCGGAAAATTTTAATATACTTCCAGTAATCCGACATATCTACAGTAATCTTCCAAGTATAATTAACTGCTTTGAAAGTATACTTGAATTCAAACACAGGGGCTTTTTTGTCGGCTTTCATAGATTTAACCAAACTTATCATGTCCCAAGGTATGCAAAAAGGGAAAAGGCGTTTCCAATTCCCGGCTTTTTCCGCAATCCCAGGAAGTTGTCCAGAATCAGTTGCTTTTTCCTCTGTGTCTTTTTCAGAATCTTTTTCGGTTTCCGTTGGATTCTCAGAAGATCCGGGTTTACCGCCACCGCCGGGCTTTGTAGTATCTTTTTCAGAATCTTTTTCTGTCGAAGAATCCGATTCCGTTTCCGTTGGATTTACAACAGTAGGCACCCATGGAATAAGTGCGGGAAGAATATCTTTCCAACTTTTGCCGTTCTTATCCTTGTTGTCGTCTCCATCATCAGGATCACCATCCGGGAGCTTCTCATCATCGACCGCCTGATCACGCATTGCACGATCTATATAATCAGGATAAAGCCACCACGGAAAAGTCGCTGTTCCGTCTTCATCCCATTCTTTTGGAGCACCGGGATGATCAGGTGCGTTTTTAAGATCAACGGCATCTTTTACCTTGTCTATAACATCAGCTGCTACAGTACCGTTCTTCACTATCCAAGTAAAACTCGGACTACAAGTATAAACAGACACATCTAACAGAGTTTTCCCATTCTTTATAGAAGAACCATAAACAGTATAGAATTTTTTTTCACCACTGGGAAACTTAACAATGCAGGAATAAAAATCTTCACCAATTCTATCTACACGAAAATCATCAACAATTCCAATTGATTTATTTAAAATAAAAGCACTATAACGAGAATAATATGGATCGTAAATTATATTAAGTAAAGCCTCACCATCAACTAATTGTTGTGCGCGACCAGAATCTAAATATCCCCCACCCGTCAAAGACTTTATATAGTCATTTACAGCTTTCACAGATGAACAATCAAAATTATTCTCATAAGTAGAAGAATAAGAATACTCCGCACAATAATCTCCCAACAACTCATAAAGCTCTTTACTCATAGTTATACCTTCAGCGGTAACGAATTTCGGCAGAGCAACAAATTCGTCAAAAACCTCTTTCGCGTCCTGTGTTTTAAGTTTCACCCATGTTTTAATATTGTTCCATAGTTGCCGACCAGTTACACGGTCAGGAGTAGAAATCTTGTCATTTCCGTTCTTGATCGACATATCGTAACCCTCCGCGGCAAAAATGGAGGATACCAGATCCCAGTAAGTGTAATAGAGTTCTTCAACTCCGGTTGCAGTTGCGCGAAGATATGTACCAAAAATAACACCGCCAATAATAGCAGTAGCAAGCATAACAGGCATAACGTGCTGGCGGCAGAACTTCCGTACACGCTGTAATCTATTTTTTGTGCGGTTGATAAGTTTACGAATTTTCTTTTTCTGATTGCTGGATGTCTTTCCCATAAAAATCCTTTCTGTATCTCAAATCTATCTGCAGATCATCCGGATCAGCGCCGCAACGTTAAACCAATGAGATACAAAAAAGGATAAGGGCACGAAAACCCTTACCCTTTTCAAAAAGTGTAAAAAACACTATGCCTGAGCAGTAAGCTTTTTGAAAATCTTAATGCCGATCGTAACCGCCAAAACAGTTCCAATAATGACAAGCGCATAAGGCACAGCGGCAGAAATCATATCTGTAGCACCGGTCTGAACCTGTTTGAATGCAGCCGTCATGTTTGTCTGGATGCTGCTAAGATCGATTGTTGGGGCAGCTGCTAAAACTGCCATAAAAGGTGCAAAAACAGCGAAAAACATAGACATAATAATTACCTCCTTCCCCAGACAGCCTAAGCCATCCTAAAAAATTTTATAAAAGCATAAATTGCATAGCCGATTGCCCATGCAATATAGCCCAGCATAAAACCCAGTGCCGTCCCAACCAAGAGAGTACCAATGTAATTTCCAAACAACTCATCTGTAAACATCAATTCCACCTCCGAGAAAATATCGCAAAGAATAAGAGACCAACTATTATTCCAAGCGCAAACAGCACTGCAAAACTATATGTCACATCCTGCGGCTGTGTCTCTCCCTGCTGGTCAAGAGTCGTTGACTCTGTCACCTCTGTGTCTTCCGTTTCCGGAATATGATCTTCCGGGACGGCTTCAGTAGAATCCACAACAGCAAGATTATTCTCAATTAAATCAAAAGAAAGCAGTAACATTACTTATCACCCTTACCATTTCCGCCCCCATCTTTCAACGAGATAACAGCAGCGCCGACAAAATCAACATCGACCAGCTTCAGCACAGGTTTTCCGTCAGATCCAATAGTCATTTCAAAGGTGCCGTCATAAATCCCCGGCACATAGGAGACCTTATGCAGTTTGTCCTCAGACAAAAACGACTTACCGCGTCTGGTTCCAGATATGCCGTCTGCGGAAACCGTAGGCTCTACCTGTTCCCCATGCTCGCCGAAAAATAAAAATTCCATAGACACACCTTTAACGGCATCCCTTGTCTCTGTAGCTTTCATATCTACAAGTCCGGAATAAAACAAAAAAATTCTAAATTTGTTCATGATCTAAATCCTCCATTTTTTTCTGTAAAGCTGCAACGTTTTGAATTTGGCTTTTAAGCCGTTCTAAATCATGTTGCACTGTCAAAAAATCTCTAAAAAAATCTTTTAATACACAATTTTGTTCAAAGAGCAATGCGTTTTTCTCCTGTTTAGCCTTAATTTCCCTATCAAGTCGCGAAATCTCTGCACGACGGTCTTTTTCTCCACGCTTAGCCTCTAGGACGATGTTTTCAAATTGTTCGTTGTACCCTTTTCCGGGCGCTGCCGATAAATAATCAAAGACCTCTTGCGTCATGCGAAATGATTTGGCTATATCCTTTTTCGCTTTCTTTGCCAAAATCCTAAATCCTCCTTGTATCAAATCCCTGCGAAATGGCTGCACGCTGGATCTGATCCAAGATATCAACCATATGATCCGTTAAACCTATCCGGATCTTTCCAACGCTGTTGAGATACCACTCCGCGTGCAAAATATCATCAAGACGGCGGCTCTCATACCCCGCCACCCAGAGCGCGCTCTGGGTATGACCGCTACCGATAACCTTATCAATTAAGACCAATCTATACCGATTGGGGCTGATTTTCTCGAAGCTCCAACACAGATCCATGCTCTACTCCTTCAAATCGCTATGCATAAGTGCAAAACGGCTAACCGCCTATGCATATCCTATGGATAAGTTGTTCATACAGCGGGATAACGCACCCCGGCAAGATCCCCAAAGGTGACTTCCCGGTGTGCTGTGCGCGTTACCCCGCTGTATGAACAAACTTACCCACAAGGATACGCACAAGGCTCGAAAGCAACCGTTTTACACTTACGCACAAGCGACGGCGAAGGATGCGGTCATGTACCTTTGGTTGTCCCATCTTCGAAAATTAATCGGTATAGATTGGAAAAGGCACACAACCAAGGTTATCGGTTATCGGGCTGGAGACGCGCGCGCTCTGGGTGCCGGGGTATGAGAGCCGCCCCGGAAAAAGGAATCCCAAGCAGGGGATTGGCAAGGAAACACACTGTCGTAAATGTCCGGAACAAAGAAACACCGACCATCTACACAGGATGGACAAAGTCTGCATTTTGCGGACATCGCCGGGAAAATATCCTCTGAAACGTCAGCCAGAGCATCAGCCGAAGCATCAGCCAGAGCATCAGCCGGAACATCAGCCGGAGCATTAGCAGGAGAATCAACCGAAGTATCGACCGGAGCATCAGCAGGAGAATCAACCGAAGTATCGACCGGAGTATCAGCTTCAAAAGATATCCAACCTTTAACACTTACTAAAAACCGCGAAAGAACAACGGCATAATGATCACGATTAGAACGAGCAGATTCACAAGCAGATTTAAGAGCATTCCACTCATCATCATCAACCTCAATAGAATTGCACATAGCATCCTGAGCCGCCAAATATGCAGAATCAGCAGTTTCAAAATCCGCTAAAAATTCAAAAAAAGTATCATTGGTAATTTCTAATTTCATAGCAGCACCTCCATGAAAAAACCTAATGTAAAAATTTTTTAGTTATGATATACTAGAGGTAAAAATAAAATGTATCTCAATTTTGTTAACCTCTAATAGTATAATAACAAAATCGAGATACAATGTCAAGAAAATTATCAAAATTTTGCTAAAAAGGAGAGAAATGTTTTACGAAAACCTAGACAAGATTTTAAAAAAGAAAAATCTAACACTAAACAAACTAGCAAAAGGCACCGGAATAGCCCAATCACAAACAACAAAATGGAAAAAAGGTTTTTTACCTGGAAGCGAAATATTAATAAAAGTATGCAAATACTTAGAGATATCCAGTGACTACCTATTAGATCTTAATCCAGAAGCACCACCAACCCTAACCGATCAGGAACAAGAACTTCTGGAACACTTCCGACAATGCAGCCCAGGAGAGCAGGACAGCATTTTACTACTGGCAAATGCCGGAGCGGCAAAAGCCGAACAAGAAAAAGAATCATCAAATTCAAAAAACGTAGGGTAAAAGGTAACGATATTTAAACACATAATATAGTAGAAACATTCGAGATTAAATTTGAAAAAAATATCAGAACTGTAAAAAAGTAGCGAAAAACCAAGAAAACAAGACTTGATAACTTTTAATCAAGTTGTCGGGGGTTCGAATCCCCCGTGTCTCACTGAAAGATCTATAGTGGTTTGCTATAGGTCTTTTTTTGTGCTAAGAAGTATACGAACTGTTTATTTTTATGGCATTTGGTATTGCAGCACCACTTCCATATGAGGCTATAGGACATGGGCTGTTGTTTGTGGATATTGCGATTGCAATGTATGATCTGGACAAGTTTAAGCGTATTAATGATATGTATGGACATTCGGCTGGAGATGAAGCATTAGTTGCGGTATCGGAAGCTGTGAGGTCCAGATTATGCGAGGACGAGATTCTGGTCCGCTGGGGAGGGGAAGAGTTTATCGTCATCATGAAACAGAATGAGCGGAGATTTGAGGAACATGCGCAGGAAATCCGCGAGGCTGTGGAACAGTTACAACTGGAAACCGTGTAGTGATGTACTGCAGCGAAATGGACTCCGCAGATAACGGTTATTGTGGATAAATCAGATGATAAAAGAATCCAAAAGGTATCATCAATCATACCTTTTGACCGGAACAACTTATGAGATAAAATAAAAAGGGAGCGGTGACGCTCCCTTTTTCCGACATGGAAGAATAGTTATTTGATGCAGTTCATGGTGGCATTTTCTGCATTTAGCTGTTTTTTGACACGCTGTTTCCAAATCATATACGTAACAATCAGTAAAATACCGGTTGTCAGCCAGGCTGCAACATCGGCACTGCATACACCCACGTATCCAAAAGGCTTTGCGGCGATCAGGATAACCGCATAACGGCTGAACAGTTCAAGAACACCGCTGAGCATGGGAACCAGACCACGGTCTAAGCCCTGCAGACCATTACGGTATACAAAGATCCATGCCAGAGGCAGCATAAAAATACTTGCAATGTGCAGATACTGCATTGCTGCGTGCAGTGTCTGTTCAGATGGGTTGTGGATGAACCATCCGACCATCGTAGGTCCGGCAAGGCAGCAGAGCAGTGCGGCGGCTCCGGCTGCAAAGAAACATAAATAAAATGCATCTTTCATACCGCGGAAAATGCGGTCATGTTTTCCTGCACCGAGATTCTGTCCGCAGTAGGTTGCCATGGCTGTACCGAGTGTCGGCATGGTCTGGGTGGCAATGTTGCTGACTTTGGAAGCAGCAGTAAAAGCAGCTACCACGCTGGAACCAAACACGTTGACGGCACTTTGCAGGATCATGGTTCCGATTGCTGTGATGGAATAGTTTAAAGCCATCGGAATTCCCACAGACAGCATCCGGCGGATCTCATGAAAATCACAGTAATAATCTTCGCGTGTGGTCCGCAGGATGTCATGTTTGCGGAACATGACGATGAAACATAAAACTGCGGAAACCGCCTGCGAGATAACGGTGGCATAAGCGGCACCGGCAGTGCCGAGTTTTACCACAACAATAAGGAAGATGTCCAGAAAAATATTGAGACCGCTGGACAGGATCAAAAAATAAAGTGGTGTCCGGCTGTCACCGATCCCGCGTAAAATACCGGATGCTACGTTATATGCCATGGTAGCAAAGATACCGGCAAAGATGACCCGGATGTACCGGTTTGCCAGTGTGATGATATTTTCCGGAGTATTCAGCCACAGAAGCAGCTGGCGGGAAAACGCAACCGTAGGAACGGTCAGAATCATGGAAATTACAACCGTTAAAAGCAGTGAAAGTGCTACGTAATGACGGAGAAGCTTCATGTCTTTGGCACCGAATGCATGGGATACCATGACACCGAATCCCTGGGCAATTCCGTTGGCGAAACCGAGAACCAGAAACATCAGGCAGCCCGTAGAACCGACGGCGGCCAGTGCATCCTCCCCAAGATACTGGCCTACGATCACGGTGTCTACCATGTTGTAGAACTGCTGGAACAGATTTCCAAGCAGAACCGGAAGGGAAAAAAGAAGAATGATCTTCATTGGATTTCCGATCGTCATGTCTTTTCTCATAGTAAAATCTCCTTTAGCTCTTATTCATTTGTAATTGTAGTCAAAGAAAGAGACTAACAGTAAGGATAGTCTCTTTTCGTGCGGGCAACAGGACTTGAACCTGCACGGTCTCCCACTAGAACCTAAATCTAGCGCGTCTGCCAATTCCGCCATGCCCGCAAGTTTATGTAGTTTTTGTATCTTTTATTATAGAAGATACTTTACTAACTATAACGACATTGTGTGCAGATGTCAATTACTTTTTGCTTAAAAAAATGACAAAATTATGGGAAAACTACTTGACGAATAGAAAAAAATATTGTATTGTATATTACGTGTTTTGCACAAGGGCTTATAGCTCAGCCGGTTAGAGCGCACGCCTGATAAGCGTGAGGTCGGTGGTTCGAGTCCACTTAAGCCCATATCCTACAGGATGTCTGGGATGACCGGACATCTTTTTTGTTTTATTGACAAGAAGAAAATATTATAAATAGGGGTTACAGTTCACAGATTACCCTGCAAACCGTAACAAATAAGGTACAAAGCATACAATACCCATTTTTTGTATATTGACAAAATATTTTATGAAGGTATAATACAAATTATCATTTGTATGATCCATTGAGGTAAATTGGTACGCAAATAATGTCAAAGGGGGCATGTTTACGTGCTTTTTTTTTGAAGCACTTTAACGTGCTACAGAGCTAATGAAGCAATGAGATAATACGATGAAATTACTAAATACTCAATAAGAGGTAGGAGAGAAGAACATGAGTAAATATCTAGTAAAACGTGTATTGTTAGCGATATTATCAATACTCATTGTAAGTGCCATTACGTTTTTCGTAATGAACCTGATTCCTGGTGGACCGTTTAATAAGGAGAAAGCGACCAGCAAGGAAGCACAGCAGGTATTGGAGGAAAGGTACAATCTGGACAAGCCGGTTCCGGAACAGTATGTATTGTATATGAACAATCTGCTGCATGGCGACTGGGGAGTTTCACTTCACAGTGGAAGAAATATCGGAACAGAGATTTCCAGAAAGTTTGCAGTATCTGCAAAATTAGGTGGAGTTGCGGCAATTGTTGCCATTATCATCGGTGTGATACTGGGCAGTATCGCAGCACTTACAAGAAATAAACTGCCGGATCGTCTGATCGTATTTTTCACGACACTGGGTACGGCAATGCCGTCTTTTGTACTGGCAACGCTGCTTTTACTTGTATTTTGTTTAAAACTCGGATGGATTCCGGTATGGTCTTCGAGCAATCCGAATTATCTGCTCCCAATCATTGCACTGGCGGCATATCCGATGGCATATATTACGCGTCTGACAAAGACAAGTATGCTGGATGCGCTAAATCAGGATTATATCCGTACTGCAAGGGCAAAGGGTGTGCACCGGCTCAAAGTTATTTTTAAGCATGCGCTGAAAAATGCCCTGATTCCGGTTGTAACATATGTTGGTCCTATGGTTGCCTATATTCTGACAGGTTCCATGGTTGTGGAGAACATATTTACCATTGGTGGTCTTGGAACCGAATTCGTAACAAGCATTGTCAACCGTGATTACACTATGATTATGGCAATCACGATTTTCCTTGCGGTTCTGATGGTAGTTGCAAATCTTCTTACAGATATTGCATATAAACTGATTGATCCAAGAATCACATTTGAATAATGATGGAGGAAGGAACTTAGAATAATGCAGGGAAATGAAGAATTAAAAAAGCGGCAGATACTGTCCGCACAGATTGATTTAAGTAAATTTAATAAGGGCGATTTTATAAAGGCAACGGAAGAAGAGAAGAAGCAGCAGGATGTCATGGGCGAGTCAACGACATTTTTTAAAGATGGCATGAAACGTCTGAAAAAGAATCCGCTGGCAATGGGAAGTATTGTGATTCTGGTTCTGATTCTGGCACTGATCATTATTGCACCGTTTTTTGTACCATACAGCTATTCGGATATCATTACAGTGGACGGCAAGCGTGACAAGACCGCAGCCAATATGGCACCGTTTGAGTACTCGAAATTAGAGCAGCAGTACATGGATCGTACCGGTGAGAAACTGTTTCCGCATATTTTTGGAACCGATAACTTAAGCCGTGATTACTTTATCCGTGTTATTTACGGTACGAGAGTCAGCCTTTCGGTTGGTGTGATCGCTGCAATCATGGTACTTATCATTGGACTGGTTTATGGTTCGGTTGCGGGATATTTTGGTGGAAAAGTGGATCTGATCATGATGCGTATCGTGGATATTGTGTATTCCTTGCCGGATATGCTCATTATCATTCTGCTTTCGGTTGTGTTTCAGGAACGGTTAAAGCCACTGATTGAGGGAACCATGTTTGAAAAACTCGGAACCAATATGATCTCCATGTTTATTGTGTTTGGATTGCTTTACTGGGTAAGTATGGCGCGTCTGATCCGTGGACAGATTCTTACAATTAAAAACAATGAATATGTACTGGCAGCACGCTGTATCGGTACCAGAAACAGCCGCATCCTGACCCGTCATATTCTGCCAAACTGTTTATCTGTTATCATTATCACGACCGCATTGCAGGTGCCGAGTGCCATCTTTACCGAGAGCTACTTAAGTTTCCTTGGCCTTGGGGTAAGTGCACCGCTGACTTCCCTGGGAAGTCTGGCAAACGATGCGCGTTCAGCAATGCAGTCGTATCCGCACCGTCTGGTAATTCCGGCAGTGCTGATCTGTCTGATCGTACTTGCGCTGAACCTTCTGGGCGATGGATTGAGAGATGCATTTGATTCAAAACTGAATTAAGGAGATAAGCAAATGAGTGAAGAAAATAAATATATATTACAGGTAAAAGATCTTCATACCAGCTTTGCTACGGATGCTGGGGAAGTTCGTGCGGTAAATGGTGTCTCCTTTAATCTGGAACCGGGAAAGACACTGGGAATTGTAGGAGAGTCCGGTTCCGGTAAATCCGTTACTTCTTATTCGATCATGCAGATTCTTGCGGAAACCGGAAAAATTACCGGAGGAGAGGTACTTTATCACGGCGAGGATATTTCCAAGTGGAACGAAAAGCAGATGCAGAAGTTCCGAGGGGAAAAGTGCTCGATCATTTTCCAGGATCCGATGACAAGCCTGAATCCGGTATTTACGATTGGAAATCAGTTGATGGAGGCAATTCTGCTCCACACAGACAAGGATAAAAAACAGGCGCGTGAGCGCGCCATTGAAATGTTAACACTGGTTGGTGTCAATGAGCCGGAAAGTCGTCTGAAACAGTATCCGCATGAGTTATCCGGTGGTATGCGCCAGCGTGTGATGATTGCCATGGCACTGGTCTGTGAACCGGATATTTTGATCGCAGACGAGCCGACCACGGCACTTGATGTGACCATTCAGGCACAGATCCTTGAACTGATGCAGGATCTGCAGAAGAAGCTTGGTATGGCGATCATCATGGTAACCCATGATCTGGGTGTTATTGCAAGTATGTGTGATGAGATTATTGTCATGTACGGTGGCCGTGTCTGTGAGCGGGGCACAGCGGATGCCATTTTCTATCATCCGGCGCATGAGTACACCAAAGGACTGCTCCGCTCCATCCCAAAGGCAGACAATATGAACGAAAAACTCATCCCAATCGGCGGAACTCCGATCAACCTGCTCCAGATGCCGGAGGGCTGTGCGTTTTGTCCGCGTTGTGAGTCGGCAATGAAGATCTGTTTAAAACAGCAGCCGGCGGAGTTTCGTGTGGGCGAAGACCATCTGGCGAGCTGCTGGATGAATGTAAAAGAAATTTATGAAGCACAGGAGGGCGGCAGCAATGAGCAGTGAAAAGAAAAACAATGATTATCTGCTGGAAGTAGAACATTTGAAGCAGTATTTTCCGGTGCATCAGGGTTTTAGCACCATTCCGCTGAAAGCAGTGGACGATATTTCCTTTGCCATCCGCCCGGGAGAAACACTTGGTCTGGTTGGCGAGTCCGGTTGTGGAAAGACAACGGTAGGGCGGACACTGCTTCGGTTGTACCAGCCAACGGCAGGTAAGATTACGTTTGACGGAAACGTTCTCTTTGACAGTGGAGAACAGTATGGCGAAAACGGAAAAATGATCGTTGATGCAAACGGAAAGCCGGTTATGGGCAAAAAAGTAGATGTCAATATGATGCCGTACCGCAAGGAAATGCAGATGGTATTCCAAGACCCGTATTCCTCATTAAATCCACGTATGACGGTGGAAGATATTATCGGGGAACCTTTGGATGTGCATAAACTCTACAGAAATAGAAAAGAGCGTCGTGAAAAGATTCTCGATCTGATGGAGCTGGTCGGTCTGAATGCAGAGCATGCCATGCGTTATGCGCATGAGTTTTCCGGTGGACAGCGCCAGCGTATCGGAATTGCCCGTGCACTTGCGGTAAATCCGAAATTTATCGTCTGTGATGAGGCGGTATCTGCACTGGATGTTTCCATTCAGGCACAGGTTGTCAATATGTTTGAGGAATTACAGGAAAAACTTGGAGTTGCCTATCTGTTTATCGCACATGACCTGCTGGTTGTACATCATATTTCCGACCGGATTGCAGTTATGTATCTGGGAAAGATGATGGAAATTGCGGATGCAGATGAGTTAAATGCAAATCCGATACATCCATATACACTGAGTCTGCTGTCCGCAGTTCCGATTCCGGATCCGGAGACAGCAAGAAAAAGTCATAGAATCGTGCTGGAGGGGGATGTTCCGAGTCCGCTGAAAATGCCAACCGGATGTCCATTCCGTACAAGATGTAAGTATGCAACGGAAAAATGCGGTCAGGAGATGCCGCAGCTGACCGACAGGGGGAATGGTCATATGGTTGCATGCTGGAATAAATAAGGTTTTTTCCCGCAAGGGTGAAACATATAAATAATTTTCAGGAGGAACAATTATGAAGAAGAAACTTGTATCAATCATGCTGGTTGCTGCAATGGCTCTTAGCGTAGCTGCATGTGGTTCATCAAAAGGAAACTCTGCAAAGACGGACGGAACCGAAGCAATGGCTTCCAGTGTAAGTAAAACACCGGACAACCAGATAAGCATTAACCTTGCTTCCGAGCCACAAACCATCGATCCGGCACTGAACTCTGCCGTAGATGGTGGATGTATGATCGTGAATTCTTTTGCGGGTCTTTATACCTACGACAAGGACGGCAAGCTGATTCCACAGCTGGCATCTGATATGCCGGAAGTATCCGATGATGAAACTGTTTATACGGTAAAGATGATAAAATCCCAGTGGAGCAACGGGGAAGAGGTAACAGCAAACGACTTCGTATACAGCTGGAACCGTGCCGCAGATGAAAAAACAGCAGCTGATTATGCGTATCTGTTTGATATTATTGCAAGAAATGATGACGGCTCACTTGCTGTAGAGGCAACTGATGATTATACGTTAAAAATTACACTGACCAATCCATGCCCGTATTTCAATGACCTGATGGCATTTCCTACTTATTTCCCGGTATACCAGAAGGATGTGGAAAAAGCGGATCCTAATGGAAAGAATCCGGGTAAGTGGTGTCAGGAGGCTGGCTTTGTATCAAACGGTGCTTATACATTAAAATCATGGAAGCACAACGAGAGCATGGTTTATGTAAAAAACCCGAAGTATTACGATGCAGACAATGTAACTATGGATGAGATCCACATCATGCTGAGTGCAGATGATACTGCAACCTATGCAGCATACAATAGTGGAGACCTTGACTTTGTAGATACTGTTCCAAACGATGAGATTTCAACACTAAATGGAAAGAACTCTGATTTCCATATCATTCCAAACCTTGGAACTTATTATGTTGGTTTTAACGTAAACGACCCGATTTTTGACGGAAAGACTGTAGAGCAGGCAGCATCTATGCGTAAAGCAATGAACCTGCTGATTGATCGTGAGTTTATTGTGGAGAATGTAGGACAGACCGGACAGATTGTTGCAGATTCTTTCGTACCGGCAGGTATGTCAGACGGTAACGGCGGAGTATTCAAGACCGATGATACAAGCTACTATGATGCAGACAAGACAGGTACAGACCAGGTAGAGGAAGCAAAGAAGCTGCTGGAAAGTGCCGGTTATACATTTACGGATAACGGAGATGGTTCATACAAGTGTGATCCGGCAATTTCCATGACGTTCCTGACCAACGATGACAGTACGCATATTGCAGTTGGGGAGTCCCTGCAGCAGGATTTCGCACTGCTGGGGATCAATATGGAGATTAAGTCGGAAGACTGGAATGTATTTCTTGAAGACCGTAAGTCTGGCAACTTTACCATCGCCCGTGAGGGATGGCTGGCAGATTACAACGATCCGATCAATATGTTAGAACTCTTTACAACGGATTCTGGTAACAATGATATGCAGCTTGGAAAGGGAGATAAGCCTTCCGATTCTGCACCGGACTGGACAGATTATAACAAGCTGATCAAAGAGATCCGTACAACCTCTGATTTCTCCAAGCGTGTGGATCTGATGCATCAGGCAGAGGATATGCTGATGGATACCGGTGCAGTAATGCCGATTTACTACTACAATGATATTTATATGTTAAAGTCAAATATTAAGGGCATTTACTCTACCATCTATGGTATGAAGTACTTTATGTATGCAACAAAAGACAAATAAAATCATCCGGATACAACCGCGATGAGAAACATGAAAACTCCGGGAAAGGCTCCCGGAGTTTTTGTGTTTTGTTAATACAGATTTTTTTTCTCGTGTGACCATTTTTCCGGATGATCCTCATACTGTGCGTTAATCCAGTCAACGACCTGCTGCTTGCCTTCGTTTGTAAAGGGCGCAGTAAAATCCGTTTTGAGGGAATCATCCGTCAGGGAAAAGATAAGAGGACCGGGCCAGACCCATGCATGAAAAAAGGCGTCCCCTTCCTCGGGGGCTTCCCGTCTGATCAGAAAACGCATGCCGTTGATCCAGCCGGTATAGCTCGTTTTTTTGTAATAATTTAAGTTTAATACTTCGTCAGAGGTTAACATAGTATCTCCCGGTTTCATTATTTTGTAATAATTGTAACACATTTCCATTAATTTTGGTATAATGTCTGTTAGAGTGTTTGAACGAAGGTGAAAAAATATGTTTGGGAGAAATGATTTTGTTGAAAATGTAAAATCTGCACTGGCAGCAGTGGATTGTGATATGGGGGCATTTCGCAGCTGGCAGAAAATGTATGACAAGCTGAAAAAGAAGAAAAGTGAGCAGGAGGATCGCTACCGGCGATGCAGAGAGCAGACAAAGCGTGTGCAGGAAGATGCACAGCTGATGGAACATATGCTTACCACTGCGCAATCGGTAGACGGAAAGGAATTCGGCAGACTTTTAAAAGATCTTCGTCAGATGCAGAACAGTTTTGATCATGAATTTCTGGTCAGCAAAGAAGATCAGGAGTTTCATTCCACGTACGATACGATTCTGCGGCTGGGAACGAAAGCGTTGAATGCCCCGGATCAGAAACTTCTGCTGCAGAGTGAAATTGAAAATCTGCTCGCGCTTCTTAAGGAAAATCTGGAAAAAGAGGAACCGGAGATTGCGGCACTTACATTTTATTATCAGTTTGGATCGGATCAGGAACTCGCGCAGCTGCCGCCGGCGGAGAAGCTGTCGAAAATTACATATTTATATGAATGTGAGTTCCGGCAGCCTATCCTGCGGCTTTTGGAATCTGGTATTTCCAGTGCCAGGCAGCAGAAACGTACATATGAAACTGCAACAGACCGTGGCAGCAGGAAAAAATATGAAACGCTGCAGGTCTTTTTGGACGGGCAGCCCGAACATATTTTAGAACAAATGATGGAAGAATAAGAAGACAGGAGGATTCCTATGGAACGCAGACCGTTGCCGGGAGAAAAATACCGGCACTTTAAAAATAAACTATATCAGGTGATTACCATTGCAAAACATTCCGAAACGGGAGAGGAACTGGTGATTTATCAGGCGTTATATGGAAGTTTTGGCGTGTATGCAAGACCGCTTTCCATGTTTGTGAGTGAAGTGGATCATGTCAGGTATCCGGATGTACATCAGAAATACCGGTTTGAGCGTGTGGATGAGTCGATGGAAGAAACCGGGAAAAACGCAGAACCAAAGGCAGAGACGGCGCAGCCTGTTATGCAGAAAGCAACAGCGGAAAATGCCGTGACGCCGGACCAGACACAACCGGAGGTGGAACCGAAACTCATAGAGTTTCTGGAGGCAGACAGTTTTGATGAAAAATATAATATTCTGACGTCCATGAGGGATGTTATTACAGACAGTATGATCGATACGATGGCGGTTGTGATGGATACGGTGATTCCGGAGGGAGATCTGGATAAGAGATATGATGATTTAAGGTATGTGATCCGGACCAGACAACAGTATGAATTTGCCAACCGGCTGCGTTGATTAACGCAGTCCGTGCCGGCTTAAATAGCTGTTGTGATATTTTCCGGAATTTGTCACGTCTTCTCCAAACCAGTCCGGGGCGGTGAATTGCTCAGCTTCTTCGACCGAATCAAATTCCACTTCCACCAGAGTCAGCGGAGCGAGGTCTTTTTCAAAGATATCGAGTTCTGCGGTCAGATGCTCGTTTAAAGGAATCAGATAGCGGGTTTTGGCAATTAAAAGCCCGTCAATTTTCGGAAGCAGGTGCCCGTAGGACTCTTTGGTGAGAGGAAGATTGTATTCTTCCCGCACCATAAGCCCATCGCCCTTGTAGGTGAGATAATAATCGTTGTTGGAGCGGCGGATGCGTACGACCGGTTCAGTGCACAGGTAACCCTGTGCTATTTTTTTACTTTCATACTGATCCAGATGATCCGGTAATGTTTTTACAAGATATTTTCGTTCGATTTCCATATGATTTTCCTTTATTTAAAATAAGTCAGCAGTTTCTGTACGGCAATGCTCTGCGGTTTTCCACTGTCTTCCACAATGGTGATCTGGCGCTCCGGAATTTCTTCTTCGAGTTCGATCTCGAAAACCTCTTTGTGCTCAATGGCCGGTCTTGCAATGCCTTCCGGACAGAATCCGATGCCAAGATTACAGCGGACCATCGGAAGAATCTGGTCTGTGGTAGCAACTTCCATATCCGGAGAAAACCGAAGGTGGTTTTCGTAGAAAAACCGGACATACAGATCATTGGTTCCGGTGCCGGCAGAAAGGGAAACAAAGGAAAAATCCGCAAGTTCCTTTAAACTGCGTTTGCGGCTTGCAGTTGTTTTATAGGCACTTCCTCCGATCAGAATGTCGTGATAGCTGCGAAGTGCGGTTTTTCGCAGAGGCTTTCGGATTTCCAAAGGAGAGGTGACCATGGCGATATCAACAAGTCCTTTTTCTAAGGCATCAATGGCCTGCGGGGTGGAATGATTGGAAATTTTCAGACGGACATGTGGATAATCTTTATGAAATTCCTGCAGTTTGTCTAAAAGGTACAGACGCATGGCGGTTTCGCTGATGCCGATATTGATCTGCCCGCTTTCGAGGCTCTTGTTTTTGATAATTTCTTTTTCTCCATAGGTGAGCTGTTCAATTGCAATGGCAACGTGGCGGAACAGGTGCTCGCCCTCGGTTGTCAGCTGAATCCCTTTGTGAGAACGGATCAGCAGTTTGCAGTCAAGCTCATTTTCCAGAATATTCATACAGCGGGTGATGTTGGGCTGGTTACTTCCGAGCATTTCTGCCGCGTTGGAAAAGCTTTTATAACGGGCAACATAATAGAAAATGCGGTAATAATCTAAAGTCATGATATTCCCTCCTCATAAACTATCGAAAGTATAATACAAAAATGGCAGGTGAGTCAAATGGAAATCCTCCGATTGTGTGCTTGTCGTTTTTGTAAGAAATTGCTACAATAGATCATAGCAATTACCGAAAAGGAGAATGATAAATATGAGCAGACTTGGAATTTTTATTGCAGACGGATGTGAAGAAGTAGAAGCACTGACGGTTGTGGATATTGTGCGCCGTGCAAAACTTGAAATTGACATGATTTCCATCAACGGAACAAAGCAGGTGACCAGTTCCCGCAATGTGACATTTATGACAGATACGATAAAAGAGGAGGCTGACTTTTCCGCTTATGACGGGATCATTCTGCCGGGTGGTATGCCGGGAACGGTTCATCTGGGAGAAGATGATACGGTCAGTCAGGTGATCCGTGAGTTTGCAAAAGAAGGAAAACTTGTTGCGGCAATCTGCGCAGCACCGAGTGTGCTGGGACAGGCCGGAATTTTAAATGGGAAGAAAGCTGCGTGTCATCCGGGATTTGAAGAAAAACTGACCGGAGCAGAAGTATTCTTTTCCCCGGTAGTATGTGATGGAAATGTGATTACAAGCCGCGGCATGGGAACTGCCGTACCGTTTGGTCTTGCAGTTGCCCGTTATTTTACCGATGATGCAACCATAGAACATGTAAAAGCCGGACTTGTATACGCATAAACAGGTTCCAGAAATTGTCAGCTTTTTGTTCTCATAATTCCTCTGGTTCTGGTCACACTATACTCAGGCACATGAGAACAGCAAGTTGACCCCAAAAGCCGACCTGCCTTCTTGTGTGCAGGCCGGCTTTTTTATGCAGGCATATAAAATACAGGAGGTGAAGAACTATGGCAGGTAACAACAATTCATCAAGCGGTACAAACCGTATGGCAGTACCGGAGGCAAAGGACGCAATGAAACGTTTTAAGGAAGAGGTTGCAAGCGAGCTTGGAGTACCTTTAAAAGATGGATACAATGGGGATCTGACTTCCAAACAGGCAGGTTCTATTGGTGGAGAAATGGTCAAGAAGATGATCATGAAGCAGGAAGAACAGATGAAATAAGGACTTTCTGCCGGAAAACAAAACAGCGTATGGCTTTTGACAGGCCATACGCTGTTTTTATTATAGGAAATAAAAAAACACTTGGCAAATATGTATTTCGTATGCTATAATGCTTAAATGACTGTGGTGGTCGTAGTATGCCTGTTTGTACCATCACGGAAAAATAGATCGTACATGGAATTGATATATATAAGGAGGAAACAATTAAGATGAGTGTACAGGTTGAAAATTTAGAGAAGAATATGGCGAAACTTACCATCGAGGTTTCAGCAGAGGATCTGGAGAAAGCACTTGAGTCAGCTTACCAGAAGCAGAAGAAGCAGATCAGTGTTCCGGGATTCCGTAAAGGAAAAGTTCCGAGAGCCATGATCGAGAAGATGTATGGAGTTGACGTATTCTATGAGGATGCAGCAAACGCTCTGATGCAGCAGAATTATGCAGCAGCTGTTGACGAAAGCGGAATTGATATTGTGTCACGTCCGACCGTTGACGTTGTACAGATTGAAAAGGGCAAGCCTTTTATTTTCACAGCTGAAGTTGCTGTAAAGCCTGAAGTTACACTTGGCAAATACATGGGAGTGACCGTTACAAAGATCGATACTTCTGTATCCGATGAAGAAGTAGACGAAGCTCTGGAAAAAGAACGCAATAACAATGCAAGAACCATCAATGTAACAGACAGACCGGTTGCACAGGGAGATACCGCTGTGATCGATTTTGAAGGATTTGTAGACGGTGTTGCATTTGAGGGCGGTAAGGGAGAAAATCATTCATTAGAGATCGGTTCCCACACCTTTATTGATACATTTGAGGATCAGCTGGTTGGAAAGAATGTTGGCGATGAAGTAGATGTAAATGTTACTTTCCCGGAGCAGTATCAGGCTGCTGATCTGGCAGGAAAGCCGGCTACATTCAAGGTTAAGATCAACGAGATCAAAGCAAAGGAACTTCCGGAGCTTGATGATGAGTTCGCAAAGGATGTATCTGAGTTTGATACATTAGCTGAGTACAAGGAAAGCTTAAAGAAAGACTTGGAGAAGAAGAAACAGGATGAAGCAAAGCGTACAAAAGAAGACGAAGCCATCCAGAAGATCATTGACAAGTCAAAGATGGAGATTCCGGAGGCAATGATCGATACACAGTGTGAGACAATGATCGAGGAATTCGCTCAGAGAATCGCACAGAGCGGTCTTTCCATGGATCAGTACTTACAGTTCTCCGGTCTTACCGTAGACGGATTAAAGGAGCAGGTTCGTCCGGAAGCTCTTACCCGTATCCAGAGCAGTCTCGTATTAGAGCAGATCGCTAAGGAAGAAAACATCGAAGTATCTGATGCAGATGTAGATGCAGAGATCGAGAAGATGGCAAAGAATTACGGTATGGAAGCTGATAAGCTCAAAGAGTACATGGGCGAAGGCGAGAAAGAATCCATGAAGAGAGAACTTGCCATCACAAAGGCAGTTGAACTGATCATGGACAACATCAAAGAAAGAGCAAAGGCTAAGACAAAGAAAGAAAAAGAAGCTGAGGCAGAAGCAGAGGCTTAATATTGAAAACTACGACAGAGAAGGACTGGTCTGGGAGAATACCAGACCGGTCTTTTGTTCATTGAGGTGCATCGCAGGATGCATGTAATAAATACAGGAGGCGATTTTTCTATGAGTTTAGTACCTTATGTCATTGAACAGACCAGCAGGGGCGAGAGAAATTATGATATTTATTCCCGTCTGTTAAAAGACAGAATTATCTTTTTAGGGGAAGAAGTAAATGAGACAACCGCAAGTCTTGTTGTTGCACAGCTTCTGTTTCTGGAATCGGAAGATCCGAACAAGGATATTCAGTTATATATCAATTCTCCGGGTGGAATGGTTACTGCCGGTATGGCAATTTATGACACCATGCAGTATATCAAATGTGATGTATCAACCATCTGTATCGGACTGGCAGCCAGCATGGGTGCGTTTCTTCTGGCTGGTGGTACAAAGGGAAAACGTTTTGCACTCCCTAATTCAGAAATCATGATTCATCAGCCTTCCGGTGGTGCAAAAGGACAGGCAACAGAGATTCAGATTGCGGCAGAGAATATTTTAAAGACAAAGAAACGTTTGAATGAAATTCTTGCTGCAAACACCGGTAAGCCATATGAGACAATTGCAGCAGATACGGAACGTGACAATTATATGTCCGCGCAGGAAGCTGCAGATTACGGCTTGATCGATGGAGTGATCACGAATAGATAGTTATGTGGAAACCTCCGGTCATTGCCGGAGGTATTTTTCATTTATAGGAGTAAATAAATTATGGCAGGAAAGAATGATGGCAAAATCCGCTGCTCTTTTTGCGGAAAAACACAGGATCAGGTCGGAAGAATGATTTCAGGTCCAAATGGTGCATTTATCTGTGATGAGTGTGTAGATATCTGCGCAGAGATCATCGAGGAAGAGAATCTGGAAGAAAAAGCTCCGGCTTCTGCAAAGGAAGAAATCAATCTGATTAAACCGGAAGAAATGAAAGCGTTTCTGGACGATTATGTAATCGGGCAGGATCAGGCAAAAAAGGTACTTTCGGTTGCGGTATACAATCATTATAAGAGAGTGCTTGCAGATCAGGAAAATGATGTGGAACTTCAGAAAAGCAATATTCTGATGCTGGGACCGACCGGTTCCGGAAAGACGCTTCTGGCGCAGACACTTGCCCGTGTACTTAATGTACCGTTTGCAATTGCAGATGCCACGACACTGACAGAGGCCGGTTATGTGGGAGAGGATGTAGAGAACATTCTTTTGAAGCTGATTCAGGCTGCAGATTATGATGTGGAGCGTGCACAGCACGGCATTATCTATATTGACGAGATCGATAAGATCACAAAGAAATCGGAGAATGTATCCATCACGAGAGACGTATCCGGAGAGGGTGTTCAGCAGGCATTACTTAAGATTCTGGAAGGAACGGTTGCATCGGTTCCGCCACAGGGAGGACGTAAACATCCGCAGCAGGAACTGATTCCGATTGATACGACAAATATTCTGTTTATTTGCGGCGGAGCATTTGATGGTCTGGAGAAAATTGTAGAGGCACGTATGGACGCTTCTGCGATCGGATTTAATGCAGAGGTGAAGTCAAAGTCTGACATCAATGTGGGGGATGCATTTAAGCGTGCACTGCCACAGGATTTTGTGAAGTTTGGACTGATTCCGGAGTTTATCGGACGTGTGCCGATTACCGTATCTTTAGATTCGCTGGATCGCGACGCATTGATCCGTATTTTAAAAGAGCCAAAGAATTCTCTGATCAAACAGTATACCAGACTTCTGGAACTGGATGGGGTAGGACTGGAATTTGAGGACAGCGCAATCGAAGCAATTGCAGATAAGGCATTAGAGCGCAAAACCGGAGCGCGTGGACTGCGTGCCATCATGGAAGCGGTAATGCTGGATCTGATGTATCGTGTCCCATCGGATGATTCCATCAGCAAGTGTGTGGTAGATAAAAAGATGGTGGAAAACAATCTTGCTTTAGATGGAGAAGAGATTCTTGGAATTGAGCAGGACCCGAAGAAAGAAGTAAAAGAAGAACTTGCTTCATAAAAAGACCGGATGCGTCTGGAAATATAGGAGCAGATACAAGTGGAAGATAAAATATTGACAATTCCGGCAGTGGCACTGCGGGGAATGACGATTTTGCCGGGCATGGTGGCTCATTTTGATATCAGCAGGGACAAATCCCTGCGTGCTGTCGAGGAAGCCATGAAAGGAGACCAGAAGCTTTTTATCGTCACACAAAAAGATACAGAGAAAGAAGATCCTCAGGGAGAAGATCTGTATGAAGTGGGGCTTCTGGCTGTGGTTCGTCAGGTCGTAAAATTACAGAAAAATATTATGCGTGTACTGATCGAAGGAATCGGGCGCGCAGAGATATATGAATATACACAGACAGCCGATTATATGCAAGCGCGTGTCATCGTGTATGATCAGGAAGACGATGAACAGCTTCCGGAGCAGGCAAAGTCTGCAATGCTTTTGAGTGTGCAGGAAACGTTTGCAAAATATGCAAGAGTACATGGCAAAATCGGGCAGGATGTGATGCGCCAGGTTCAGGAAGAAACGGATCTTTTAAAACTTCTTGATTATGTGGGAAACAGCCTTGTAATCAGTTATAAAAAGAAACAGAAACTGTTAGAGGCTGTCACGCTGACAGCACGTTATGAGGCGGTGCTTTCTTCTTTGCTGCAGGAGACAGAGATTCTGGCTTTAAAGCGTGATTTCCAGAAAAAAGTGCAGGAACATGTGGATAAAAACCAGAAAGATTACCTGCTTCGGGAGCAGATGCAGGTAATCCGGGAAGAGCTGGGAGAATCCAATACAGAAACCGATGCACAGGAGTATGAAAAGAAACTGCAGGAACTTCAGGCTTCCGGGGAAGTGAAAGCAAGAATTCATAAGGAGATTGAGCGTTTTCAGGGAATTTCAGGAAATTCATCCGAGAGTACGGTAAGCCGTGGTTATATCGAAACCTTACTGGAACTTCCGTGGGATGCAGTATCGGAGGATAACAAAGACTTAAAGCATGCGCAGAAGATTCTGGATGAGGATCATTACGGTCTCGAAAAGGTAAAGGAACGTATTCTGGAATTTCTTGCAGTCCGTAATCTGACCGGAAAGGGAGAGAGCCCGATTATTTGTCTGGTGGGGCCTCCGGGAACCGGAAAAACCAGCATTGCGCGTTCGATTGCCCGTGCGCTGGATAAAAAATATGTTCGTATTTCACTCGGAGGTGTGCGGGATGAAGCGGAGATCCGCGGACACCGCAGAACCTATGTGGGAGCAATGCCGGGAAGAATCGTCAATGGACTGCGGATGGCGGGAGTCAAAAATCCACTGATGCTGCTGGATGAAATTGACAAGATGAGCAGCGATTATAAGGGAGATACAGCTTCTGCCATGCTGGAAGTGCTTGACTCGGAACAGAATCATAAATTCCGGGATCACTATGTAGAGCTTCCGGTGGATCTGTCCGAGGTACTGTTTATTGCAAGTGCCAATTCCATGCAGGATATTCCGGGACCGCTTCTGGATCGTATGGAAATTATAGAAGTCAGCAGTTATACGGAAAACGAAAAGTTCCATATTGCAAAGGATCATCTGCTGGCGAAACAGTTTGAAAAAAACGGAGTTGCAGATGGCAAACTAAAGATTACGGACAAAGCGCTGCGAATGGTGATTTCTTCTTATACCAGAGAAGCAGGTGTACGTTCTCTCGAACGGCAGATCGGAGAAATCTGCCGCAAAGCAGCCCGCAGAATCTACGAGGGCGATGAGAAAATGATTCGTGTAACCGGCACAAATCTGGAAGATTTTCTCGGAAAACTGAAATATCGTCCGGAGAAGAAAAACAAAAAGAATGAAGTAGGCATTGTGCGCGGTCTGGCATGGACCAGTGTGGGTGGTGTAACTTTAGAGATTGAGGTGAATCTGATGCCGGGCAAGGGCAGTGTGGTGTTGACGGGAAAACTCGGAGACGTCATGAAAGAGTCTGCACAGACCGGAATCAGTTATATTCGGTCCATCAGTGAAGATTACCATATTGATCCGGAATTTTTCCAGAAACATGACATCCATATCCATGTTCCGGAAGGTGCGGTTCCAAAAGACGGACCGTCTGCCGGAATTACCATGGCAACCGCAATTCTTTCTGCGGTCACCGGGAAGCCGGTACGGGCAGATGTTGCCATGACAGGGGAAATTACACTGCGCGGACGTGTACTTCCGATTGGCGGATTAAAAGAGAAATTGCTTGCGGCAAAGAATGCCGGAATGAAGACGGTTTGTATTCCAAAAGAGAATGAACAGGATCTTGCCGAAATTTCGGAAGAGATCGTTGGAGATATGGAGATCATACCGGTAGAACATATGGATCAGGTAATTAAGGCTGCATTTGTATAATGCAGCCCAAATTCTTTTTGCAGGAGAATAAATATGATTATCAAAAATGTGAATTTGGAGACAGTTTGTGGAATTACAAGTGCGATTCCGGACAACCTATTGGATGAAGTGGCTTTTGCCGGAAAATCCAATGTGGGAAAGTCATCGCTGATCAATGCGCTGATGAACCGGAAATCGCTTGCGCGTACTTCTTCCCAGCCGGGAAAAACGCAGACCATAAATTTTTACAATGTCAATGAGGCAATGTATCTGGTGGACTTGCCGGGATACGGATACGCAAATGCAAATATTGAGATTAAGGCGAAATGGGGACAGATGATCGAAAATTATCTGCATACATCCAAACGGCTGAAAGCAGTTTTTCTTCTGATTGATATCCGTCATGAACCGTCGGAAAATGATCAGATGATGTATGAGTGGATGGTTCATCAGGGATTTGCGCCAATCATCATTGCAACAAAATCGGACAAATTAAAAAAGATGCAAATCCTGCAACATGTGCAAATGATAAAGGATATCCTGCAAGTAGAGCCGGGAACGATCGTTATTCCGTTTTCTGCGGAGTCAAAACAGGGCCGGGAAGAAATCTGGCAGATTGTAGAATCCGTTATTGAACTTCCGCAAGGGTACATCGAGGCGGAAAATGCCAAAAGAGAGGCAAAACAAAAGCAGCCGGCACCGCAGGAACCGAAGAAAAAAGAACGCTGGAAAAAGACAGACCGCCCGGTAGCCAAAAAGACACTTCGAAAAGAACAGAAAAAGAAAGTGAAAAAAAAGTAGAATGAAGAAAAAGTATTTGTATACTGCAATCATGCTTTTTGCCATTCTGGTGGCAGGAATGGGACTGACCGGATGGTACGTCAGCCAGACACAGGAACAGACGGATGGACAGGAACTGACGGTTGTGACTTCCTTTTATCCAATGTATATTGCGGCTGAGAATGTAATCGGGGATGCAGACGGAGTGCGTCTGGAAAATTTAAGTGAGCCGCAAACCGGCTGCCTGCATGATTTCCAGCTGACACCGGAAGATATGAAGTTACTCAGTACGGCGGATGTGTTTATCATCAATGGTGGTGGAATTGAAAGCTTTATGAAGGAAGTTGCAGAGGCTTACCCGAATCTGAAAATTATAGAAGCTTGTGAGAATATTTCTTTGCTCTCCGGGGAGGAGGACGATACACATCATCATGAGGGGGAAACAGAAGAAGAACATGCCCATGGGGATGTCAATGCCCACGCATGGATGAGCGTTTCTGCTTATGAGACACAGGTACAGACGATTGCCGATGGATTATCTGGAGCAGATCCGGAAAGAAGCAGTGCCTATCAGAATGGGGCAAAGGCATATCTGGAAAAACTGGACGGACTGAAAAAACGTCAGGAGAAATTAAAACAGGAAATTTCCGGTCAGTCGGTGATTCTGTTTCATGAAGCATATGCCTATGTCGCTGTGGACTATGGACTGCAGGTAAACTATCTGCTGGATCTCGATGAGGAACGGCAGGTCAGCGCAGGAGAAGTATCGGATGTGCTTTCTGCTGTCCGCAAGGGGCATGTAAAATACATTCTTGCAGAAGAACTGTATGGAAAGAGTATGGGAGATACGATCCGGAAAGAGTCCGATGCAAAGGTATTATATCTGGACCCGCTGAATCGCGGAACTTACGAAAAAGACAGTTATATTAACGGTATGAAAAAAAACATGGAGATACTTGAGGAGGCATTTTATGCGAAAGATCATTAGTCCGTGTGGATTTCACTGCATCAAGGTGAATCATCTGGGGGTGTGGTTCAGTGAGCAGGAAATCTTAAAAGATGTGAATCTTCATATGCACTGTGGATCGCTGAATGCGATTATCGGAAAAAACGGTGCCGGAAAATCGACATTGATCCGTGCCATGCTGGGGGACATCCCGCATACGGGAGATATTGAGTTTCGGGATACCAAAGACGGACGGATGCAGAATTTAAAAATCGGATATGTCCCGCAATCGATTAACATCGAAAAAAATACACCGGTCAGTGTCTATGACCTGCTGGCAAGCTATGAGTCGAGATATCCGGTGTTTCTGCCGAAAAAACGGAAATTATATGAAAAGATCAAAAAACATCTGCGCATTTTTGAGGCAGAAGAACTGATCGACAAACAGGTTTGTAATCTGTCCGGAGGACAGCTGCAGAGAGTGCTTCTTGCACTGGCGGTGATGGATGAGCCGAATCTGCTGCTTTTGGATGAGCCGGTATCCGGAATTGACCAGAATGGCATGGAACTTTTTTTTAAAACGATGGATTATCTGAAAAAACATTATGACCTTGCGATTATTCTGATCTCACATGATCTGGATTACGTGGCAAGATATGCGGATCATGTAGTGCTTCTGGACAAGACGGTCCTCAGGCAGGGAACGGTAAAAGAAGTATACGAAAGTTCCGAATTTGAACGGATTTTTTCTGCGGGAAAAGAAGAGACATGGATAAAGGAGGATGAGACAAATGATTGATTGGACCTCCTGGATGGATTATGGTTTTATGAAGATGGCATTGGCCGCAATACTGATCATTACACCACTGTTTGGGCTGATGGGAACCATGATTGTCAATAAAAAAATGGCATATTTTTCGGATGCCCTGGGGCATTCCGCACTGACGGGAATTGCTGTAGGAGTGGTATGCGGAATTCCGGATACGAATATTTCCATGGTGATTTTTGCAGTTGTATTCGCGCTGCTGTTAAACAAAATCGGAAGCAGAAGTACCGTATCAACCGATACGATTATTTCGGTTTTTTCCTCCTGTTCGGTTGCGATTGGTCTGGCAATTCTGTCAAAAGGCGGAAATTTCAGTAAATATTCAAGTCTTTTAGTCGGGGATGTTCTGAGCATTACAAAAAAGGAAATCGGGTATCTTGTTATTATTTTTATCGTTACGATTTTGTTCTGGATCACCTGTTTTAACTGGCTGAATGCCATCTGTATTCACCGGGCACTGGCAAAGAGCAAGCGGATTCCGGTACAACTGATGGATTATGTTTTTGCGGTACTTGTAGCACTGATTGTCATGCTTTCCATCAAGTGGGTAGGTATTCTGATCATCAATGCATTGCTGATCCTTCCGGCGGCATCGAGCAGAAATCTGTCGGTAAATATGCGGGAATACCATGTCTTTTCGATAATTTTTTCCGTTTTCTCTGGCGTCATGGGGCTGATTCTGTCTTATTATACAAACGTTGCAACCGGCCCAATGATTGTAATTATCGCATCTGTGATCTATTTTGTGACTTATTTTTTCGGAAGAAAGTGGAAAGAATAACAGGGAGAATAGAATTTGACCGATTGTATTTTTTGTAGTACAATCGGTGTATACAAAATACTGAGGAAATACAAATGGATGAAATAACACTCAAAGCACTTGCAAAAATAAATCTGGGACTGGATGTGGTCCGGCGCAGGGAAGATGGATATCATGAAGTGCGCATGATCATGCAGACCATTCATCTGTACGATCTTCTGGAGATTCAAAAGATCCGGGAGCCGGGGATACAGATTGTTTCCAACCTCTCTTTTTTGCCGGTAAATGAAAATAATCTGGTCTATAAAGCGGCACGGCTGTTACAGGAAGAGTTTGCGCTTACAGATGGAATTTCCGTAAAACTGACAAAGAGAATTCCGGTAGCGGCGGGGATGGCAGGAGGAAGCACGGATGCTGCCGCCATGCTGTATGCGATGAATCAGTTGTATGATCTGGGATTGTCCCGCAGGGAACTGATGAAGCGTGGGGTACAGATCGGGGCAGATGTTCCTTACTGTCTTATGCGTGGAACGGCACTGGCAGAAGGAATCGGGGAAAAACTGACACAGCTTCCGCCGATGATCAAATGTCCGGTGCTGATTGCAAAACCATCCATTTCGGTATCGACCAGATTTGTATATCAGAACCTGAAGCTGGATGAACAGACGAACCATCCGGATATTGATGCACTGATGAAAGATATCCGGGAGAAAGATTTTGACGGTGTCTGTGCACATATGGGAAATGTACTGGAATCGGTTACGATACCAAACTATCCGGTAATTGCAGAGATCAAACAGCAGATGATGCGTTCGGGTGCAAAAGCTTCCATGATGAGCGGAAGCGGTCCTACCGTATTCGGTCTTTTTGAAGATGGAGAAACGGCAAAGCGTGCGCTGCGGGAAATGAAACGCTCCGGTCTTGCAAAACAGGTATATCTGACCACGATCTACAACAACAGGAGAAAGTAATAATTCACACAAACAGAAATGGAGACGATAACATGACAGATGATCTGACGCTCAATATGGACGCATATCTGCCACTGAGAGATGTTGTATTTAATACGTTAAGAGAGGCAATTTTAAAAGGAGATCTCAAACCGGGAGAGCGGCTTATGGAGTTACAGCTGGCAGCAAAGCTTGGGGTGAGCCGTACACCGATCCGTGAAGCCATCCGTATGCTCGAGCAGGAGGGACTTGCTGTAACCATGCCACGCAAAGGGGCAGAGGTTGCAAAGATGACGCTCAAAGATATGGAAGACGTTCTGGAAATCCGGGAGGCACTGGATGAACTTGCCGTAAAGATTGCATGTGATAAGATTTCGGAGAAAGAGCTGCAAAAACTTTTAGAAGTCAAAGATCAGTTTGAAAACAGTACAAAGACCGGAGATGTGAAAATGATTGCCGAGATGGATGTAAAATTCCACGATGTTATTTTTGAATCAACGGGAAATCCGAAACTCGTGACGTTATTGAACAATCTGCGGGAGCAGATCTACCGATACCGTGTGGAATATATCAAAAATCCGGACAATTATCCGGTATTGATCGCAGAACATAATGCGATTGCGGAGGGACTGAAAAACAGGGATAAAGAAGCGGCAACGCTTGCCATGCACAAGCATGTAAAAAACCAGGCAGTGGCGGTAAAGAGCGTAATCCAGTGTCAGGATGAAACAGAAAGTGAATAGTTTATGTAACAGATGGAAATAGTAAGGACAGATACCTTTTGGTGTCTGTTCTTTTTTCATATAAAGAGAGACAGGAATGTAAAAATGGGGCATACAAAAATTTCAACAGATATTGAACAAAACATCAGACAGTTCCAGCAGCTGTTCGCAGACAGTGCAGATATTAAAATGAAGGAAATGCGTCTGGGAAAAGGAAAAAGAAGACGCTGTTTTCTGGCATATATTGAGGTGGCAGTCAGCAATATGCTGCTGGAAACGACGGCTTTGGGGAGACTGCTGGCGGCATTATCGGAGCTGCCGGACAGAGACTTAAATCAGGTACTCAATGAGAATGCGATGGGGATTTCAGATGTGACACCGTACGATACCATAGAGGATGCAGCACAGGGGATGCTCACGGGGGATGCCATCCTTTTTGTGGATGGATACGGACATGCATTAAAGATTGCCGACAAAGGATATCCCGGCATGGGGGTGCAGGAACCGGATTCGGAAAAGGTGATCCGTGGTTCGAAGGAGGGGTTTACCGATTCCATCAAAACGAATACGGCACTTATCCGTAAGCGTGTGCGATCGACACGGGTCAGAGTAGAAGAAGTACAGGAGGGGGTGCGTTCGCATACGGCAATTGATCTGGTGTATATGGCAGATCTGAAATATACATCCGTGCTGGAAAAAATCCGGGAAAAAATTACAGAATATGAGATTGATGGGGTCATGGACAGTGGAACTTTGGAACAGTTGGCGGAAAAGAAATGGTATTCACCGTTTCCACAGTTTCAGACGACGCAGAGGCCGGACCGGGCAGCACTTGCGGTGCTGGAGGGGAGAATCGTATTGTTATGCGACAATTCTCCGGTCGCTCTCATTCTGCCGACAGATCTGAACTCCTTTCTGAAGACGAGTGATGACTATTATAATCGCTTTGGTGTGGCAACGTTTGCACGGATTTTGCGTTACATGGCAGCCTTTTTTGCCATGACGCTTCCCGGACTGTATCTGGCGGTGACAAATTTTCACACACAGATTCTGCCGACACCGCTTTTGTTATCCTTCTGGGAGGCACGGATCGGTGTGCCTTTTCCGGCGGCACTGGAGGTCATTCTCATGGAGATTTCTTTTGAACTGTTGCGGGAGGCGGGGGTCCGGCTGCCGGGGGCAATGGGAAATACGATCGGAATTGTCGGAGGTCTGATTATCGGGCAGGCAGCTGTGGATGCCAACCTTGTCAGTCCGATTGTGGTGATCGTGGTTGCGTTTACCGCGCTTTGTTCCTTTTCCATTCCGAATGAAGAATTTGCTTTTTCATTCCGGATATTGAAATTTTATGTGATTGTCCTGTCCGCATGGCTTGGATTTTTCGGATTTTTGATTGCACTGCTTACGGTGTTCATCCATCTGTCGCGGCTGGAAAGCTTTGGGATTCCGTATCTCATGCCGTTTGTGGGGGCAGATGTCAATGATTATCATGATGAACGCGACAGTATCTGGCGTGCACCACTGAAAAAAATGGTGCGAAGACCCATTTATGCAAAACGTGGGGAGCGGATACGTCTGCGGAAAAAATAGGCTGAGTAAACAGTAACGGAGGAACGATATGTTTTCAAATAATAACCGGATATCAACGCGGCAGGTGTTCCGGCTGTTTGTGTTCGATTTTGTAGGGGAAAGTACGCTGATTCTGCCCTCACAGCTGGCGGCATTTGCGGGAAATGACGGTCTGGCATCCATTGTGCTGGGCGGCATTATGGGAAGCCTGTATCTGTGGTATCTTGCATATGTTTTAAAAAAGATGGAAACGGATCTGGTCACTTATATGGAACGGATTCTGCCGGCATGGATGAAAAAAATTTTTCTGGTGTTACTGCTGGTCTATTTTACCGGGATGGCAGGATACGGGGCATATATCTTTTCGGACGTGATACAAAAGGGGCTGATTGCAGGGGAGTCGTTTCCCCTGATTCTGATTCTGGTATTGCTGACGGCAGGGTATGCTGTGTGTGGCGGGATTGAAAGCCGTGCACGGGTGTATGAGATTTTGTTTGTCGTTTTGTTTGTACTTCTTGCAGGAATGCTTTTGATTGCGGCGGGGGATCTGGAGATGGAATATCTGTATGGCTTTTTTCAGGCAGATACCGGGTCGGTGATGAAAGGAAGTCTGGCAGTCTTTTTTTGTCTGATGCCATTGTTTCTGCTTGCATTTTTTCCCTCCTATGTGCAGAAAGCAAAATGGGGGAAGCTGGTGCATGCCGTGCATGCGGCAATGTGGTTTGCCATAGGTGTTCTTGCAGTTTTGTATGTGATCCTGCTGGGCAGTTTTGGAAGCCGTTCCCTGACGACCATGAAATATCCGGCAATTACGCTGATGAGCAGTATCCATCTGAGGGGAAGTTTTTTGAAGCGGCTGGATGCCTTTATGATCGCCATCTGGTTTTTTACGCTGTTTGCACTTGTGACTGTGTTTTTGTTTTATGCACAGGAACTGGTACAGAAACTGCGGAAAAAAGATACGCATAAAAAATGGTATCTCTGTGGGGTGATGGCTGCCGTTTTCGGGGTGGCAGAAATGCTCCACCAAAGCAGCCATGGGGAATGGTTCCGGGATTATCTGTTGTATATCGGAATCCCGTTGTTTTTGTTCCTGCCATTGTTTGTACTTTTGTGGGGAAAGGGGAAAAAACGGCATGAAGGGTAAAATAAAAAAATATGTTGCACTGGTATTGTCTGTGCAGCAGCTGCTTTGCGGATGCAGTGCCACAGAACTCGAAGACCGCTGTTTTCCAATGATGGCGGTTGTGGACGAAAAGGATGGACAGATTTCTTTTGGTTATGGATTTCCCAAGCTGAGCCAGAAGGATAATACAGATCTGGAAGAGGCGCGTGTGAATATCGCGCCTGTCACGGGAAAGACGATGGAAAGCTGTGTGCAGACCTATGATAGCCGGCTGGAAAAACTGGCAGACTGCAATCATATGAAAGTGCTTGTCTTCGGGGAAAATCTGATGGAGGATACCGGACGGTATGCGGATGTTCTTTCTTATCTGAAACAAACCGGACTTTTCCCAAGAAACATCTATGTATGTGTGGCGGAAGATCCATTGGCATTGTTTGAGACAGAAGAAGATCTGCCACAGGATCTGGGAAGTTATCTGGAACAGTATCTGCAGAATCAGGAATCAGCGGGATCAGGAAAACTGTTTAAGCTTGGCAGGCTGCTGGACGAGAAGGAAAACCATATCCTGCAGATTATGCTGCCATATCTGGAAACAGAAGACCATATCATCTTCTGGAAAACCATGTACCGCGTACCGGATGACAGGTTTTTGTATAAACAGGAAAAATAATGGAAATGCTCTTACTATCAGAGGAAAGAGAGTGTGGGAAAATGAAAAAGAAAAAAAGCATGTTTATCATTTTATGTATGTTAACGGTTCTTGCTGCGGGAACTGCGCACGCAACAGAAAAGGAAAGGGTGGACCCACTGCAGCCGGCAATTGCAGAAAAAATACTGCGGTTTCATGTACTGGCAAACAGTGATGCCAAGGACGACCAGAATGTGAAACTAAAGGTCCGGGATGCGGTGGGGCATATGCTTGGGCAAAAACTAAAAAAGGTAACAGACCGGGCGCAAACCGAAAAAATTGTGCAGGACCACATGGACGAAATTATAGAAACAGCGGAAAAAACGCTGCACAAAAACGGCTATACATACGGTGCCAGCGCAAGGCTTGCCAATGTGGATTTCCCTGTGAAAACGTATGGGGATTATACGTTTCCTGCAGGCAAATACCGTGCATTGCAGATTACACTGGGAAAAGGAGAAGGACATAACTGGTGGTGTGTGCTGTATCCGAATATGTGTTTTCAGGGATCGGTATATGAGGTTATGGATGAATCTTCCGGTGAGGAGCTGCGTGAAGTTTTGACACAGGAAGAATATGCAGATGTGTTTGATTCTGGAAAAATGCAGATCCGGTGGAAATTCCTTGATTATTTCCGTTAAACTGGTTATGATAATGAAGCACGCCAATGTGCGTTAAGATATCAAGGAAAAGAAGGAACTGGCTATGACAAAAGACGTATTATTGTCCATCAAGGGATTGCAGATCGGGGAAAACGAACAGAATGACACGATAGAAGTGATCTCCCCGGGAGATTATTATTTTCGGAATGGCAAGCATTTTTTTATGTACGAGGAGGTCATGGAAGGTCAGAAAGAATCGACCAGGAACATGATTAAAGTGCGTGATAATTATATGGAACTGACGAAAAAGGGTGCTGTCAACGTTCATATGATTTTTGAAAAAAATAAAAAAAATATTACATATTATAATACCCCATACGGCAGTCTGCTGGTGGGAATTGATGCCTACCGTGTGGATGTGCAGGAGAAAGAGGAAGAGATTACGGTTGAGGTGGAATATGCGCTGGAGATAAACAATGAGCATCTGGCGGACTGCCATATCCGGATTCTGGCAAATCCGAAACAGGACCCGGCATTCAAACTTGTCAGATAAACAGACGTAAGTAATGAATATGCACGAAAACAAACGAAAATGAACGAAAAAATTGTTAAATATTGTGAAAAAATGCTGAGTTGTGGTATAATGTAAAAAATGATAACAGAGGGGGAAATCATTATGAATACGGAACACAGGCAGCAGAAAATTTCTTTCTGGCATTCTATGAAAACGCAGTTTATTGCGGTAGTGATTCTTGTGGCGGCAGTGATTGTAATATTGTATACACTCATGATTATGCCTGGGGTAAAAAGCAATATCCGCAGTATCTATTCCGACTATCTGCTGGATCTTTCCATTTCGTATGGAAGGGAGATGGAAAGTGCCATGCAGGTAAATATTGATCTTTTAGATAATCCGGAAGCTGCACAGGACATTTTACAGCAGCTAGATATCGCAGGAGCCAAGACAGCTTATGCCTATCTGGTCGGATTTGACGGAACGATGCTGTATCATCCTACCGCTGAGAAAATCGGGCAGCCGGTAGAAAACGATGCTGTCAAAAAGATGCTCAAAGAGATACAGGGGGGAAGTATCCCAAAACCGGAGACTGTGCAGTATGTATTTCAGGGGGAGAAAAAATTTGCCGCATGTTATACCAGCAAAAAACAGTTTATCCTTGTAGTCACGGCGGATGATGCAGAGCTTCTTGCACCGGCATTAATGCTGGAGCAAAGGGGAATCCTGATTTCCGGTGTGCTGCTGTTGCTCGGGGCTTTGGCAGCGTTTGTTTTTGCAACACGGATTACACGTCCGTTATCAAAGATTACAGATTCCGTGAACCGGATTGCACAGCTGGATCTGCGAAACGATCAGGTACTGGAACAATGTGCCGCACATCGTGGGGAAGTCGGAAGCATTGCAAATGCCGTGCTTCGGATGAAAGAGGCTCTGACGGAAATTGTACAGAAGATACGGCAGCAGAGTGGACAGTTGTTTGATGCGTCGGAAACGTTAAACAATAACGCGGTAAAGACAGCAGGAAACGTAAATAATGTGGAGACCGCAGTAAATGAGATCGCAACCAGTGCAACCAGTCAGGCACAGGAGACACAGGGGGCAACCGAGTCCATTATTTCCATGGGTACGATGATTGAGGATTCTACAAGCCAGGTAAAATCCATGAACGAGACGGCAGATGTGATGAATGAGTCCGGACAGATAGCCAAAAAGGCACTGGAAGAACTGGGAGAAATCAATGAGAGGGCAACCGAGTCCATCAATGTGATTTATGAACAGACCAATACAACGAATGATTCTGCCTTGAAGATCAAGGATGCAACATCGCTGATTGCTTCCATTGCAGATGAAACCAATCTGCTGTCACTCAATGCTTCCATTGAGGCTGCCAGGGCAGGAGAGGCAGGAAAAGGTTTTGCGGTGGTGGCAGCACAGATCCAGAAGCTGGCAGAACAGTCCAACGAATCTGCCAAGCGGATTGAGGATATTATCCGTGAACTGCTGAAAGATTCCGAAACTGCAGTACATACGATGGAAGATGTGAAGAAAATCATGCAGGAGCAGAACGAAAAAGTGAAAAAGACGGCAGAAGTTTTTGAACAAATGCATGAAGGTGTCAATTTGTCCATCCATGGAATGGTATCCATAGAAGAACAGACACAAAAGATTGAGGATGCAAGAAATAAGATCGTAGATACGGTACAGAGTCTGTCGGCAATCGCAGAGGAAAATGCGGCAAGCACACAGGAGACCTCAGCTTCCATGATGGAAATTGGTTCGGTTATCAATGATATCAGTCAGAATGCAGAGAACCTTAAAAATATTGCAGAGGTTCTGGAAAGAAATATGCAGCTGTTTCAGATGGAAGAATCATGATTTGTGGAACAACGGTATAGAATCTGCATGAAAAGAAAAGGCTTATCTTCCCGGTGGGGAAGATAAGCCTTTTCCTGTTTTTTCCTGTAAACACATTATTTCTTTTTGCTGCTGGAACCGGATTTGGATTCTTTCAACTTGGCATTGGCTTCATTGTACTTTTCCTGAAGCTTTGCACGGAATCCTTTTTTCTTTTTGACCGGTTTTTCCAGCGGTCCACGGAGTCCGCGTACGCCTGTGATATAAAGACCACTGACGGTTGCCTTGACTTCTTTCTTGACCGGAATCTCATCGTAGATCTGCTCGTCTGCGATCAGTGTCATGACTCTTGGTCCGACTTTGGCTTTTACGATTGGAAGTTTGGCGCGCTGCATGAGTTTGTTTGCCTGTTCCATTACCTGTGAAGGAAGGCCGGCATCTTTCATTTTCATTCGTTTTTTGTCGATGATCAGCATCGTCACTGTCTGCGCAGCGGCTTTCATCTGCTCATCCTGTTCTTCTTTTTTCTTCTGTGCTTTCTTTCCGAGAAAGTACAGGACAATCATAGCGGCTACCAGAATAATGGCAATCACTAATAATACGATTCCTATTGGTTTCATCGTGGATTTCCTCCTCTATATACTAAAATTTATTGTAGCAAAGATTTCTGTAAAAATCAACGTTTACTGTTTGTATTTTCTATGGATTTATGGTATGTTTAATTAGTTGTAAAAGGAAAGAAAGAAGGATTTGGGACATTATGAAGAAAAGAGTGGTTATACTTTTTTTGTGCATGACGATGGTATTATCCATGGGGGCATGTGGTACAGACAGTGATAAAAAAGCAAGTACCCAGCAGGGAACACAGGAGACGGCAAGTGAAGTGTTTGACGGACCGCACAGCGCACAGATGAAGCTGGATCTGTCAAAACTTGTGACGAAACTTGCAGATTATAAAGGGATTGATGTTACAATCTCCGGAAATTATGATGTGACAGATGATCAGGTGGAGCAGAATCTGATGTCACTGCTTTCATATTACGGAATCACCGGAGTTGAGGTAAAAGACCGTGATACGGTTCAAAAGAATGATTATGTCAAGGTGGATTATACCGGATATCTCGACGGGGATGCATTTGATGGCGGTTCTGCGACAGACACAATGATTGATGTGGCGAACAACTGTGATGCCACACAGAAGACAAATTACATTGATGGATTCAGTGATGGGCTTGTCGGCGCAAAAGTCGGGGAAGAAGTAAGTTCGGATGTGACATTCCCGGAGAATTACCAGTCTTCGGATCTGGCGGGAAAGAAAACAACGTTTAAATTCAAAATCAAGGGAATTTATAAGCCGGTTACCATGGACACGCTGACCGATGACATGGTAGCAGATGCATTTACCGAGCAGAAGATCACCACGAAAAAGGATCTGGTTGCATATGTACGGCAGGTACTCGAAAAGCAGGCCGCAAATTCCAAGTCTCAGGCAAGTATCAGCGCAGTTGAAGATGATCTGCTGGATAAATGTAAAGTGACAATTCCGGATGAGTATCTGGATGCGCGTCTGCAGGAATATCAGCATGAATTTGAAGCAGACAACTGCAATGATACACAGACTCTGGAACAGTATGCCAAGAATAACAATACTACCGTGGATGATATGAAAAAACAGTGGAAAGAACTGATGATCAAGCAGATCAAAATTGAATTTATCTTTGGACGGATTGCGGAAAAAGAAAATATTACAATCAGTGATGATGATTTTAAGTCATTTGTAGATTATCTGGTAAGTTCAGGCAACAGCCAGATGGCAGATGAAAATGCGGTATATAAATATTATGGTGGTGGAAATAAAGAGGATGGAAAGAAAACACTTCGTCAGCTGTATGTGGTCAATCAGGCGATTTCGTATGTTGTGGAGAAAGCCAATATTACCGTAAAACCGGATACACAGACGACAGAGTCATCGGAAAACTAAAGGGTTCAATAAAAACAACTAAGGGATAGATTAGATTTTTAACGGAGGGACAGTATGGAATTAGTAAATGTCAGAGAGATTTTCAAAAATACGATCAGATATGAAAATCAGCAGGTAACGATCGGCGGATGGGTAAGAAGTAACCGTAATTCCAAAAATTTTGGATTCATTGTAGTGAATGACGGTACCTTTTTTGAGCCGATTCAGGTTGTATATGGAGATGGTCTGGAGAATTATGAGGAAGTCTGCAAGATTAATGTCGGAGCAGCAGTCATTGTAAAAGGACAGCTGGTGCCTACGCCGGAAGCAAAACAGCCGTTTGAGATCCAGGCAGCAGAGGTAACCGTGGAAGGTGCTTCCACACCGGATTATCCGCTGCAGAAGAAGCGTCACACGTTTGAATATCTGCGTACCATTTCACATTTGCGTCCGAGAACCAATACGTTTGAGGCGGTGTTCCGTGTACGTTCCCTGTGTGCATATGCGATTCACAAATTTTTCCAGGAGCGCGATTTCGTTTATGTGCATACTCCGCTCATCACAGGAAGTGACTGCGAGGGTGCAGGGGAAATGTTCCAGGTAACAACGCTTGATTTAAAAGATGTGCCGGAAAAACAGGATGGAACCGTGGATTATACTAAGGATTTCTTTGGAAAACCTACCAATCTTACCGTATCCGGTCAGTTAAACGGAGAAACCTATGCGATGGCATTTAAAAATATTTATACGTTTGGACCGACTTTCCGTGCGGAAAATTCAAACACAACCAGACATGCGGCTGAGTTCTGGATGATTGAGCCGGAGATCGCATTCGCAGATCTCGAAGATGATATGATGCTTGCGGAAAGCATGTTAAAGTATGTGATCAATTATGTGATTGAACATGCACCGGAAGAAATGGCATTTTTCAATAATTTTGTGGACAAAGGTCTGCTGGATCGTTTGGAGAACGTAGTAAACAATGATTTTGCACGGGTGACCTACACAGAAGCAATTAAGATATTGTCAAAACACAATGACAAGTTTGATTATAAGGTATCCTGGGGCTGTGATCTGCAGACCGAGCATGAGCGTTACCTGACCGAACAGATTTATAAGAGACCGGTATTTGTAACCGATTATCCGAAGGAAATCAAGGCATTTTACATGAAACTCAATGAAGACGGAAAGACAGTTGCAGCAGTAGACTGCCTTGTTCCGGGAATCGGAGAGATCATCGGCGGAAGCCAGAGAGAGGACGATTATGATAAACTTCTGGCACGTATTCAGGACATGGGGCTGAAAGAGGAAGATTACAAGTTTTATCTGGATCTGCGCAAATACGGATCAGCCAGACATGCCGGATTCGGTCTTGGATTTGAGCGCTGCGTGATGTATCTGACGGGTATGGCAAATATCCGCGATGTCATTCCGTTCCCTAGAACCGTAAATAACTGCGAACTGTAAAATGGAATAAAAGAGCCGTATTTCCCATAAACTCTAAGGAGGACAATTTCCGGAGAAGTATGTGTGGAGAATGGGCAGGAACAAATAAATAATAAAACAGGAAGAAACGTCGCAAAGTTTGCAGGCTGCTTTATAGGCACATGTCTGCTCTCCGCGGCGCTTTTTCTGTTATGGTGCGGGATTTCCTATTCCATGAGATTGTCGGTGGAACTGATCCGGGTGGGAATTACGGCATGGTATGCGCTTTCCGGTCTCATCGGTGGAAAAATCCTGCGCGCATGTAAATGTGGTGCCATACCTTTTTGCGCAGTTATGCTGGGAGGCCTTTTTTTCGGGATTCTGTATGTCTGTTCCTGCATACGGGAACAGCACTGGATTGCGCTGGAGGGAGAAAACCTGACGATTCTGATTTTGTGTACGGCAGCGGCACTGCTGGGAAGCGTGCGGTGGAAAAAGAAGTAAGGGCTGTGTGACTGTAAAAAAAGACTTTCCTTATGGTGACCACTGTGCTATAATAATACAGATAGACGGGAAATCCAAAAAAACAGACAAAGGAGAGATTCTCATGAAGCATGTAAAGACATTAAATACAAGAAAGTTACAGAACACAATCAAGACAGGTGGATGTGGCGAGTGCCAGACATCATGCCAGTCTGCATGTAAGACATCCTGTACAGTAGGAAACCAGACCTGCGAGAAGTGTAAGTAATCACGGAGTGATTACTTACACAGCCCGAACGCTAAGGTAAGAAAAATAAGGCATAATAAAGCCGCGTGCGTAGCGCGCGGTTTTATTATGTTTAGGAAAGAGAGGAAATATTATAGTGGTTCATCAGTTTAAGAACAATGGCTATGATATTGTATTAGACGTAAACTCCGGTGCCATTCATGTGGTGGATGATGTGACTTATGACGTGATCGCATTATTTGAAGATCACTCCAGGGAAGAGATCATTGCCCAGTTACAATCCCGGTATCCGGAACAGGAGATTGCAGAAGCAATCGAAGAAACAGAGCAGTTAAAGGAGCAGGGAGACCTGTTTACGGAAGATGCTTACGAACAGAAGATTTTTGATTTTAAGAAGCGCCCGACGGTAGTAAAGGCATTGTGTTTACATATTGCACATGACTGCAATCTGGCATGCCGCTATTGCTTTGCGGAAGAGGGCGAATATCATGGAAGAAGAGCCCTGATGTCTTATGAGACAGGAAAACAGGCACTTGATTTCCTGATTGCAAACTCCGGAAACCGGAAAAATCTTGAAGTGGATTTCTTCGGAGGAGAGCCACTCATGAATTTTGATGTGGTAAAACAGTTGGTTGCCTATGGACGGGAACAGGAAAAGCTGCATGACAAGCATTTCCGTTTTACGCTGACAACGAACGGGGTGTTGCTAAATGACGATATCATGGAATTTGCAAATAAGGAAATGGACAATGTCGTTTTAAGTATTGATGGAAGAAAAGAAGTGAATGACCGTATGCGTCCGTTCCGGAAGGGGGCGGGAAGCTATGATCTGATCGTTCCGAAGTTCCAGAAACTTGCAGAAAGCCGGAATCAGGAGCGTTATTATGTTCGCGGTACCTATACCCATTTCAACACCGATTTTTCCAAGGATGTACTGCATCTGGCCGATCTGGGATTCAAGCAGATTTCTGTGGAGCCGGTTGTCGCACAGCCGACCGATGAATATGCACTGCAGGAAGAGGATCTTCCGGTTCTCTTTGAAGAATATGATAAACTGGCAGCGGAGATGGTCCGCCGTAACAGAGAAGGAAATTCTTTCAACTTCTTCCATTTCATGATTGATCTGGAAGGTGGACCTTGTGTGTACAAGCGTCTGTCCGGATGTGGTTCCGGAACGGAATACCTTGCGGTCACACCGTGGGGAGATCTGTATCCGTGCCACCAGTTCGTCGGAAATGAAGATTTTCTGATGGGAAATGTCTGGGATGGCGTGAAAAACACGAATCTGCAGGACGAGTTTAAATGCTGCAATGTCTATGCAAAAGAAAAGTGCCGTAAATGCTTTGCCAGATTTTACTGTAGTGGGGGATGTGCTGCAAATTCGTACAATTTCCACGGAACCATCACAGATGCTTATGATCTGGGATGTGAACTCCAGAAGAAACGTATTGAATGCGCAATCATGATAAAAGCTGCGGAAGCGGAAAATTAAAGGAATAGGAAGGAAGCAAACATGAAAAAAAGCAAGGGCGTCGCTATAATCGCGATTATCCTGGCCTGTCTGATCGGACTGGGATATTACACGAGCACGATTATGTCTGCGACAAGCACAAGTCAGAAAAAAACTGACAACAAGACGGAAGCCGAAGGTATTAAACTTGGTCTTGATCTTTCCGGTGGTGTGTCCATTACTTACCGGATCAAGGATAAGAATCCATCCAAGAAAGATATCAATGATACGGTAGCAAAGCTTGAAGAGCGTGCCGAGAGTTACAGTACCGAGTATGCGGTATATCCGGTCGGCGATGACCGTATTACGGTAGAAATTCCTGGTGTCTATGATGCAAATGCCGTACTTGAGGATCTGGGAAGCCCGGGATCGCTGTATTTTATCGTACAGAAAGATTCGGACGGTAATGAAAACTACAGTTATGACAGTTCCACAGGGGAATACAAACTGAATTATGACATTCAGAATCTGGTTGACAATGGTTCTGTAATCATGGACGGTAATGATGTAAAGTCTGCCAATGCAGCGTATAACCAGACTTCCTCTACCAGTACCAAGGAGCCGGTTGTTCAGCTGACATTAAAGAAAAAAGCAGCAGATGTGTTTGGAGAGGCAACCACAAAGGCAGCTTCTTCCGGAGAATCTATCGGTATTTACTATGATGATCATTTCATCAGTGTACCGAAAGTAGAGAGCGCAATCAAAGACGGAAGCTGTGTCATCAACGGTATGTCTGATTATGATGAAGCGGAACAGCTTGCAACATTTATCCGTGTAGGTGCGATCAACTTAAAGCTCGAAGAGATGGAATCTTCCGTAGCAGGGGCACAGCTGGGTGGAAAAGCACTTTCTTCCAGTGTCAAGGCAGCCATCATCGGTCTGATCCTTGTGATGCTTTTCATGATCTTAAATTACAGCTTATCTGGTGTGGTTGCATCCATTGGTCTTGCCATTTATACAACCGTAACGGTAGCTCTGATTTATCTGTTTGAAATTACGCTGACACTTCCGGGTATCGCGGGTGTTATCCTCGGTATCGGTATGGCGGTGGATGCGAACGTTATTATTATCTCACGTATCCGTGAAGAGATTGCAGCAGGAAAGTCCGTACTGACATCCATCAAAACAGGTTACAAAAAGGCCATGTCTGCCATCATTGACGGTAACGTGACCACCTTTATTGCGGCACTGGTGCTGATGTGGCTTGGTTCCGGAACCGTTAAGGGATTTGCATATACACTGATTATCTCCCTGATTGTTTCCATGTTCACTGCACTTGTCATTTCAAGACTGTTAAATCTGGCATTTTATGCGGTTGGATGCAGAAACGAGAAATTATACGGACGTGCAAAAGAACATAAGACCATCGATTTTATGAAGCATCGCTGGGTATGTTTTATCCTTTCCCTCGTTGTGATCGTAGCCGGATTTGTTGGAATGATCGGTTACGGAGCAGCTGGAAAGGGATCTTTGAATTTCAGTCTGGAATTTAAGGGTGGTACATCCATCTCCGCAGATTTTGGTAAGGATTATACCGTTGAACAGGTAGAGGACAAGATTGTACCGGAAGTCGCAAAGGTTATTAATGATAATGCGATCCAGGCAAGTACCGTATCCGGCAGCAATGTTGTGACAATCAAGACAAAGACACTGAGCTTGAGCGAACGTGAAGAAGTAAATCAGATGCTTGTGGACAAGTTTGGTGTGGATGAATCCACAATCGAGAGCCAGAGTATTGGTTCTACCATCAGTAATGAGATGCGTTCCAATGCGGTCAAGGCACTGATCGTTGCATGTATTTTCATGCTGTTTTATATCTGGTTCCGTTTCAAGGACATCCGTTTCGCCGGAAGTGCGATTATTGCACTGGTACACGATGTACTTGTTATGTTAACCGGTTATGCATTGATCCGTATTTCTGTAGGTAATACATTTATTGCCTGCGTACTTACGATTGTCGGATATTCCATCAATGATACCATCGTTATCTTTGACCGTATCCGTGAGAACATGCAGGGTATGAAGAAACAGACACCGGAAACACTGGCAGAGGTGGCAAACCGGTCTCTGACACAGACACTTTCCCGTTCACTGAATACCTCCATTACAACCATCATCATGGTATTGCTGCTGTTTATCCTCGGAGTATCTTCCATCCGTGAGTTTGCATTACCGCTTATGATTGGACTGATCAGTGGTACGTATTCTTCCATCTTTATTGCAGCTGCATTATGGTATGTCATGAAACTGCATCTTGGCAAAGACAAATTGTTAAAACCAGCAGTAGCAAAGACAAAAAAGAAATAAATATTAAAAAACAGGGGAGCTGCACGGCAGCTCCCGTTTGTTTTCTAAGGAGTGGAATGGTTGCATTGCACCGAAGAATTCGGTATAATGGGGAAAAAGAGTTGAAAAGGAGAATATTATGTATACACTGGAAGATATACAGGCAGTAGATCCTGAAATTGCAGCAGCGATCACTGCAGAGTTTGACAGACAAAACAGCCACATTGAGCTGATCGCATCGGAAAACTGGGTGAGCCCGGCGGTTATGTCTGCAATGGGAAGTATTCTGACCAACAAATATGCAGAAGGGTATCCGGGAAAGCGTTATTACGGCGGATGTGAGTGCGTGGATGTAGTTGAGGAACTGGCAAGAGAGCGCGCAAAGAAACTGTTTGGCTGTGAGTACGTCAATGTACAGCCGCATTCCGGTGCACAGGCAAACATGGCAGTACAGTTTGCAATTTTAAAGCCGGGTGATACCATTATGGGAATGAATCTCGATCACGGCGGACATCTGACACACGGTTCACCGGTGAATTTTTCTGGTACGTATTTCCATGTGGTACCTTATGGAGTCAACGATGAGGGATTTATTGACTATGATAAAGTAAGAGAGATTGCACTTGAGTGTAAGCCAAAGATGATCATTGCAGGTGCATCTGCATATGCACGTACCATTGACTTTAAGAAATTCCGTGAGATCGCAGACGAAGTGAATGCGGTGCTTATGGTAGATATGGCGCACATCGCAGGACTGGTAGCCGCAGGGCTGCATCCAAGCCCGATTCCATACGCAGATGTGGTAACCACTACAACACACAAGACACTGCGCGGACCTCGTGGAGGAATGATCCTCTGCAGTGATGAGGTAAACAAAAAGTATAATTTCAATAAAGCTATCTTCCCGGGAACACAGGGAGGACCGCTGATGCATGTGATTGCTGCAAAAGCAGTCTGCTTTGAGGAGGCATTAAAGCCGGAATTTAAGACGTATCAGGAACAGATTGTAAAGAATGCACAGGCACTTTGCAAAGGATTACAGAAGCGTGATGTCAAGATTGTATCCGGAGGAACAGATAACCATCTGATGCTGGTGGATCTGACACCATATGACCGGACAGGAAAAGTTGTTGAGAAACTTCTTGACAGTGCGCACATCACTGCCAATAAGAATACGATTCCAAACGATCCGCAGAAACCATTTGTTACAAGCGGAATCCGTCTTGGAACACCGGCGGCTACATCCAGAGGATTAAAAGAGGACGATTTTGATCAGGTAGCTGAGGCAATTGCCATGATCATCAAAGAGGGTGAGCCGGCTGTTGAGAAGGCAAAAGCCATCATTAAAACACTGACCGATAAATATCCGCTGCAGCCGATGCATTAATAGGAGGAACCATGATAGATTTAAAATTTTTAAGAGAAAATCCGGATGTTGTAAAAGAAAACATCAAAAAGAAATTTCAGGATCATAAGCTTCCGCTTGTGGACGAGGTAATAGAACTGGATGCAAAGGCCCGGGCTGCGCAGTCTGAGGCAGATGAGCTGCGTGCCAGCCGTAATAAACTTTCCAAGCAGATTGGTGCCTTAATGGGACAGGGAAAGAAAGACGAAGCAGAAGAAGTCAAAGCACAGGTAGCTGCAAATGCTGCCCGTTTGTCTGAGTTAGAGGCACAGGAGAAGGAACTTTCCGAAAAAGTGACAAAGATCATGATGACAATTCCAAATATCATTGATCCATCTGTACCGATTGGAAAGGATGACAGCTGCAACGTGGAGATCGAAAAATTCGGTGATCCATATGTTCCGGATTTCGAAATCCCATATCATACGGATATTATGGAACGTTTTGACGGAATTGATCTCGATGCTGCCGGAAAGGTAGCTGGAAACGGATTTTATTACCTGATGGGGGATATCGCAAGAATTCATTCTTCGGTAATCGCTTATGCAAGGGATTTCATGATCAACCGCGGATTTACTTACTGTGTTCCGCCATTTATGATCCGTTCCAACGTTGTGACCGGTGTTATGAGTTTTGACGAGATGGATGCCATGATGTACAAGATCGAGGGGGAGGATCTCTATCTGATCGGCACATCCGAACATTCCATGATCGGTAAATTCATTGATACCATCAACGATGAGGAGAAGCTCCCATATACACTGACCAGTTATTCCCCATGTTTCCGTAAGGAAAAGGGAGCACATGGTATTGAGGAGCGTGGTGTTTACCGTATCCACCAGTTCGAAAAGCAGGAGATGATTGTGGTATGTAAGCCGGAAGAATCCAAAGCATGGTATGACAAGCTCTGGAAGAATACGGTAGATCTGTTCCGCAGTCTGGATATTCCGGTTCGTACCCTGGAGTGCTGTTCCGGTGATCTGGCAGATCTGAAAGTGAAATCCTGTGATGTCGAGGCATGGTCTCCGCGTCAGAAGAAATACTTTGAGGTAGGAAGCTGCTCCAATCTGGGAGATGCTCAGGCAAGACGTCTGAAGATCCGCATAAAGGGAAAAGATGGCAGGAAGTATTTTGCACATACCTTAAACAATACCGTTGTTGCTCCGCCACGTATGCTGATCGCATTTCTGGAGAATAATCTGAACGAAGACGGAAGCGTAAACATTCCGAAAGCATTACAGCCATATATGGGAGGAATTGAGAAAATCGTTCCAAAACATGAATAGGAGGCAGTCCTATGGGAGATATAAATAAGATGGAAGAAGAATGTACCCATAATTGCATGACCTGTGGGCATGGCTGTGCAGAAGGCAGTGATGGTGTGGGAAAATTCGAAAAAGCCCTGAATAAACTTAGTGATATTGATGCCGGGGAGCTGTTGAAAGGATTACAGTCGCTGGGAGAATCAGACAATCAATAATTGAAAACGATAAAAAAAGCACCGTATGAAATTACCTAAAAAGTCTTTTTGTACGGTGCTTTTTTGTTGAAATTGTACATTTTCGTTGCTTTTCGTCAGAAAGAGAGCGATAATAAAAGAAAAAAACAAGAAGAATCAATTTGGGTAGGAGAGGGTATGAAAGACGTATTAAAAAGAGGAATGCTGAAATTTGAGAACAGCTTTTTTTCCCATGTCGTCCGATGTGCATTGGGAATGATAATCCCACTTGTTTTGACAGGGGGGATTTCCTGTGCTGTCCGTGATTTTCCGGTCGCCCCGTACCAGATGTTTCTGACGCAGGGGGGTGGGAGATGGTTTTATGATTTCCTTACAATGGTTTATGAGGGAACATACGGTATTTTTTCTGTAGCATTGGTGATTACCATTGCGTACAGTTATGCAATGGAGAAAAATGAATCGCTGGAAAATGTCGTTATGTATGTGGTTGTGGCACTTGCCGCATTCAGTGCACAGCTGAATCTGGGAACAGAAGATTTTGATGTGGCAGGACTGGGAACGACCGGATGTTTTGCGGCAATGTTTATCGGTTATTTGTCCTGCATGGCATTTTCAAAGCTGCGCAGATGCCATAAACTGATGCTGGAACAGTATACCGCGGGGATGGGGGGAGGCTGTGTCTCGGCAATCCGTACACTGATTCCACTCGGTATTGTTGCAGCCGGTTCTGGAGGGTTGAATCTGCTTATTGGCAGAATTACCGGAATCTATGGATGTTATCAGTGGTTTAACCATATTTTCTATGCAGCATTTCAGAATATTGCAGATTACAGTAATTTCCTTTCCGGACTGCTCTATACGTTTGCGGTAAATCTGATGTGGTTTTTCGGTTTGCATGGAAGCCACATTCTGGAGGCAGTGGCAGTCCATAATTTTGGTGTCACAGGAAATGTTGTTTTTTCAAAGGCATTTTACGATGTGTATGTGGCAATGGGAGGCTGTGGCACAACGGTCAGTGTCCTGATTGCATTGCTTTTGTTCTTCCGCAAAGAACGTACCGGTAAGCTGGCAGGGCTGGCATCATTTACGGTAGTCTTTAATTTAAATGAAATGCTTACATTTGGTATTCCGATCATATTAAATCCGATTCTGCTGGTTCCGTTTGTCCTGACACCGGTGGTGTGCTATTGCCTGGCATATGCAGCAACAGTATGCGGTTTTCTGCCGGTTCTTACCCATGAGGTAGTATGGTCGACACCGGTTGGTATCGGTGGCTATCTTGCCAGCGGTTCCTGGAAGGGAATTGCCGTGCAGGCAGCGGGAATTCTGGCAGGGATATTGTTTTACCTTCCGTTCCTGAAAATAAATCAGAGGATGGAGGTATATAAAGCCAAGCGTCATGTTCAGGTTCTGATACACGAATTACAGGAAAAGGAAGAACAGATTGACCAGCCGGTGTTTTTGACGCGCGGAGACCATATCGGGATGATTTCCCGTATGCTCCTGCTTGATTTAAAGCATGCGATCAAGAATAAAGAACTGTATATGCTTTATCAGCCACAGGTATACAGCGATGGTATCTGTATTGGTGCTGAGGCACTGCTGCGCTGGAACCATCCAGTATATGGTATGATATATCCACCACTTATTATTTATCTTGCAGAGGCGGGAAAGGTATTGCTGGAACTGGAACGGTTTATCATTGATGAGGTTACGGATGGGATTGTGCAGACGCGTGCACAATATGATTCGGATTTTAAAATTTCCGTAAACATTACCGCGCACTCCCTGTTGTGGGACATTGAGGGATATATCCGGCAGACAATGGAACAAAAAGAGATAGATGCCCATATGCTCTGGATTGAAATTACAGAACAGGATATCCTTCTGCAGACGGATGTGGTTGTCCGGAAACTTGAAGAACTCAAAAAGCAGGGACATAAACTTTTGATTGATGATTTCGGCATGGGACATACTTCCCTGCTGTACCTGCAGTCAGAGTATTTTGATGTGGTCAAGCTGGACGGTTCACTGACCCGCCCACTTTTAAAAAGCCATACGAATCAGAAAATTGTGCGTTCGATTATTGAACTGGGACAGGAACTTGGGGTAAAGGTAATTGCAGAGTTTGTGGAAAACAGGGAGCAGAGAGATCTTCTGGATACGCTGGGCTGTCATTGCTATCAGGGATACCTGTATGCAAAACCGCTGGAACTGGAGGCGTTTATTACTTATATGAAACAGATGAACGAGAAGTAGCGGGCTGTTTTTTCAAAAATCTCCAATGATATTTACAAAAATTTCTCTTGTTTTTTTGAAGCCCTGGATATATGATGATGACAGGGAAATTGTTACAGCACAAAAGCCATTTCAGAAAGGATGGACGGAAAACATGAGAAAGAAGTCACATATTTCACTGGCACGTTATATTGTAGCAAACACAGAGGACGAAGGGCTGAAAAAACACTGGCTGTCGTTTTATATTGGAAGTGTCCTGCCGGATTGTAAGCCATCTTTTATCTATAAACGGCATGAGATTACCGGTACATTTCCAAAACTCAGGAAGGATATAGATGCATTGATTCATGGAAAAGAGAACCGTTTTCCGAAACGGAAGCGGATGTATTACATGAATCTGGGGGAGATTACGCATTATGTAGCAGATTATTTTACCTTTCCGCACAATAAGATATACCCGGGAGGATTTAAAGAACACTGTGCTTATGAAGAACATCTCAAACATGAACTCCGCGCTTTTTTAAAGACGGAGGCACCGAAGGCATTGAATGAATGCGGGCATCGGCAGTTTGCCAGCCAGGAGGCACTGTTTGATTATATTCAGAAGATGCATGATAAGTATTTAAGCAGTAAGATTGATACTGCAAAAGACATTGAGAATATTGTGCTGGTCAATAAACAGGTGGTGGATGGCATCGATTATCTGTTTTTAAAGAATCATATGCAGCATAGGGTTGCATAGAAGGAAAGCAGTCGGAAACCCGGCTGTTTTTCTGCGTTTACGGACACTTATAGGATTGACAAATTTTTGACAAAGTGTTACGATTATCCCATATGAAACTGTCGATGATTCGTGACAATCAGGTACATATACCGTTACGAAAGACATTTAGGATTAGGAGGATTTATACAATGAGTGAGTTCAAGAATTTAACTCTGGAAGTAGCTGACGGAATCGCTGTATTAGCAATCTCCAGACCAGCAGCATTAAATGCATTAAACAGTGAGACTCTGGATGAGTTAAACGTATGCTTAAGCGAGATCGAAGCAAACGATGATATTAAAGCTGTCATCTTAACCGGCGGTCCGGACAAGAAGGGCAACGAGTTCAAGTCATTTGTAGCTGGTGCAGACATTGCCGAGATGGTAAACTTTACAGCTCCGGAAGCACGTGCATTCGGAATCAAGGCTTCTGAGCCATTTTTCAAACTGATGAATATGCGTCAGGTTACGATCGCTGCAGTCAACGGATTTGCATTAGGCGGAGGATGTGAGATCTCTATGGCATGTGATATCCGTATCGCAAGTGAGAATGCCATCTTCGGACAGCCAGAGTGTGGTCTTGGAATCATTCCTGGATTCGGTGGTACACAGAGACTTGCCCGTCTGGTAGGTATGGGACGTGCAAAAGAAATGATCTTTACCTGTGACAATGTAGATGCAAACGAAGCATACCGTATCGGCCTGGTAAATAAAGTAGTTGCCAAGGAAGAACTTATGCCAACTGCAAAGGCTATGGCAGCAAAGATTATTTCTAAGGGAAGCTATGCCGTATCTGTTGCAAAGGCTGCAATCAACAATGGTTATGACATGGATATCAAGAACGCTGTTGAGATGGAAGCTAACCTGTTTGGCGTTGTCAATGATACACATGACAAGAAAGAAGGCATGGGAGCTTTCTTAGAAAAGAGAGCTGCTACATTAACTGATTTCTAAAAGAAAACATATTATGAGGCGATGGCGAGAGGCTGTCGCCTTTTTTTATATTTATAAAGAAACAGGCACAGTGCCCCTTCTCAGGCTGGAAACAGCGGATTGTAAGATTCTGGTTAATCTCCGGGCTGTAATCACGGATGATGGACTGCTTGCCGTTTAAGGCAACCTCTGCATAGAGGATGAGGGTTTGGGTAAAAGTTTACTTTTTCCATAACTTAAGTTTGCTATACAAATGCAACCGAAATATGTATAATTAAAATAAATGTAACTGTAATTTTGATAGGAATGAATGATATGGGAAAAAAAGAAAAACAAATATACCCACGATCAGGGAAAGAGATGTTACGCATCATGAAGGCGGCTGATAAAAAAGGGCAGCTGCTGGAAGCTGTTCTGGAAGAATTCGCAAGGCATCCGTTTAGCATGCCGGCGTTATGGGACTGCAGGGATTACATCTTTAGCATAAAACGAGAGGATTATGTAAGCAACCCAGTGCTTATTACCCATCTTACTTTGCTTTCTTCCATGGCAGGGAGATTAGATGATGCAAAAGAATACTTACAGATTTTAGGAGAGACGCCTAAACATTGGCAGACACAGGACTTTAACCACAGAGACTTTTACCGTGTCAGTGAAGAGCTGGTTATGTCCTATACGGATGATTTTATGTTTCTGCGGATTGCATTCTTTCTTATAAAAATTGGTGCTGTACCGGTTAGGAGTCTTATGCTGACAGCATGCCGACCAAGTCTCATAAACGGTTTCCGGGATTTCACAAGGTTTGGCCCATACTTAGAGCGTTATAAAGAAATGATCACCGAGATGATACAAAAGCTATATGGCAGCAGCGGCAAGGGTGTGTATGAGATTGCACTTGCAGAATGGTGTTATCAGAACAACGAATGCTTTCATGCGCTTGTGCTAGTGACAGGCACGATACCACTTATGGAACAGGAACAGGATATGCGATGCCTTTTTGTAGCATTGGCTCTCCAGATGAGGATATTGCTCATGAATGGGCAGATAAAGACGGCAAAACCATTGATGGAGAAGATCCGAGAGCGAATACAGGAAACTGGTTGGGAGGAACTTACAAGCAGCTTAAATGCCTGTATATTGGATATGGGCAGGGGATCATATCATTCGGTGTCAGAAGAAACATAATTGTGTGAATCGAAAATGTGCCTATTGGTAAATGTGTGCTCATAACACACAGGAAAAACAGAGAGAGCAGCTATTGTGGCGAATTGAAATGGCAGAGGAATATTCCGGGGAAGATTTATCGGAGATTAAAGAGAAAATTGTGAAATGAAAATGTTTGAGGGTGGCGATATACCACCCTTTTTTATATGAATCTATTATGTTATCACAGTGAAAAAAAGATTTTAACTTTGCACCGCCATTTCATCCACCGTCAGAATACAGGCACAGTACCCTTTCTCCGGCTGGAAACAACGGATTGTAAGATTCTGGTTAATCTCCGGGCTGTAATCACGGATGATGGACTGCTTGCCGTTTAAGGCAACCTCTGCATAAGGGATGAGCCACTTCTTATCGCCATTCGGGAACACTTCATAGAAGGAGTGGTTCAGCATATCCTCCACGGGAACACCTTCTAAAACAGCCATTTCCTTATTACAGTAGCGGAAAACAAGGTCGATGCCCTTGCCGTCCTCGTGGAATACTAATTCGATGACACAGAATGCGATAGGGGCATCCTCCATGATTCTCTGTTCATCTGTCTATACATAAAAAATTCTTGAAGAAACAGCACTTTTTTAGTACAATAAAGTTGAGTTACTGTATAGAATGATAAACAGAAATTCATGATAGATTTGTTCATATTATTTATCTGAATAAGACTGGAAAATAAGAGAATATATTTATGGGGACAGGATGTGTAACTGCACCATAATTCGGACAGGAGGAATGGCATTATGAAAAAATGGAAAGAAAGAGGAAAGCGAATCGCAGTATTGTTGCTTACGGCAGCCCTTGTTGGAAGCAGCGTGGACGTATCTGCTCTTACGGTAAATGCAGCAGAGGAAGAAAAAGTGCTGACCTGTGAAAAAGGGGAGCATACCCATGACGATAGCTGTTACAAAAGTGTACTGATTTGCACTGAGGAAGCAGAGGAGCATGGGCATGACGATAGCTGCTATGAAGATAAGCTGATCTGTGAAAAGGAAGAACACACCCATGACGATAGCTGCTATACCATCACGGCATCTTCCGATTCTGAGGACGAGAAGCAGGAGGATGAAAGTCAGGACGATACAACGGTGACAGGAGACAGCCCTGAGCAGACTGCATCGGAAGAAACTGAAACCTCAGAGGAGAAATCAGAAGAAATAACCGAGACAGCAAAGCGTATCACCTCATGGACATGGAATGATGAAGAGGAAATGCTGGACTTGGAGGAAAACGTGCTGGCACTTCCCGGTGCATCCAAAGATTATATCGTATCCTTTGATGACATCGTATCATTCCTTCCTGCTTCCATCACAGCCACGATTACAACATCTGCGTCCGTTACCGAAACAGAGGATACAGAAGCAACAAACGAATCGGAAGAAACGGATGGAGCGGAAGAAACCGTGACTCTGGAAGGCTGGGTATGTGAAAACTACCCGGAGGAAGGTGCGTACAGCGGTAACTATACTTTTACTGCGAATCTGCCGGAGGGCTATGAACTCGCAGAGGACGCAGCAGCACTGAAAGTAAATGTAGAACTGGGTGGAGCACAGCTTTTGGAAGCAACCACCATCACACCAACAAAACCGGAAAATGGTAATGGTACAGCAGAAAACCCGTATCAGATTACCTCGGCGGCAGAACTTTACTGGTTCGCCGGACTTGTAAACGGAACTCTTACAGACGTTACTAAAAATAGTTCAGCCTGTGCGAAGCTGATGAATGATATCACGGTAAATAATAATCTGCTTGACAGGATTACATATAAAACAGATGATGACGGCAATCTGACCAATGAAGTAGCAAACGGCGGGAACTTCATTTCATGGACACCGATTGGAGCAGCTAATAACGGCTATCAGGGGACTTTTGATGGAAATGGAAAGACCATCAGCGGACTCTTTTTCAATGATAGCCAAAAAAGTCATGTTGGCTTGTTTGACAATATATATATGGCAACAATTCGGAATGTCGGTGTCGTTGATTCTTATTTTTTCGGAGAACATTATGTCGGAGGCGTGTGCGCATTTGGTGTAGATGGTACGATAACTGGCAGCTATAACACAGGAGTGGTAAGTGGAGAAGGATGTGTCGGAGGCGTGTGTGGAACTGGTAGCAGTGTTACGATAACTGACAGCTATAACACAGGTAGTGTAAGTGGAAATGATGATGTCGGAGGCGTGTTCGGATATGGTGAAAATTGTACGATAAACAATTGCTATTATCTGAAAGCGGAAGGCACGGATTTGGGTGGCATTAACGGCGCAGATGTCGAAGGGCAGGCTGAAGGAAAAACCGCTGCACAGTTTGCATCCGGCGAGGTTGCATACCTTTTGCAGGATGGACAGAAAGTGGGAGAAGATGGCACGATACCACAGGTCTGGGGACAGAACATTGATAATGATGGTGAGAAACAATCTTTTCCTGTTTTTAGTAATGCGAAAGTCTATAAACCTTCAGAAAGTTCTCCTTGTAAGGTTGGATACACAAATAATGCGGAAGGCTTAAAGGAACATGACTTTGGCGACGACAAGACTGGCGAAAGCTGTTCGTACTGTAATATAAAGAACATCAACTATTCTGGTATCAGTATTAGCGGTGTGGATACCCCTTACTACTATACAGGTAATGAGATTAAGCCGGATATTACCATAAAAAAAGGCGAGACATCATTAACTCTTGGTGAAGATTATAACATTACTTATGGAAACAATACAGATGTGGCAGGCAGCAATGCTGAAAACGCTCCTTATGTGAAGATTACCGGAAAGGGTAATTATACAGGAGAAATTACAAAGAACTTTACCATTGCTTACATTACTGCTCCGGATAATTATATAACAGGAACGAAAGGTGCGAATGACTGGTATACTTCAGATGTCACAATCGGCGTAGCAGACTGGCAGGTATCAACGGATGGAAGCAGTTGGAATGACAGCATTTCGGTTACCGAAGAGGGAACACATTCTTATACTCTTTATTTTAAAGACAGTAACGGATACATTACAGATAGCATAAACAAAGAGATTAAGATTGATAAAGCTGCTCCAACCGGAACCATTCAGGTAAAAGAAAGTACATGGGATAAATTTTTAGAGAAAATTTCCTTTGGCTTCTATACCAACACCAAAGAAAAAATTACGATTACATCAGAGGATACCGGCTCCGGTATAGCCTCTACAGAATATCTGGTATCTGACAAGGCATATACACAAATTTCAGATATGCAGAATCTGAGTGGCTGGAAAGATTATGATAATAGCAATAAGCCTAAAATCAAGACGAACAGGACCAACTATGTGTATGCGAGAATCACAGACAATGTCGGAAATGTAACCTATCTGTCCAGTGATGGCATTTTGCATGATGATGAGAAACCGTATATTTTTGATATAACCCCGGTCATGAAGAATCGCTCCGGTAGTGTGACATTTGATATTTTTGAAGATGGAAGCGGTCTTGAGAAGGTTTATTTCTTATATAGTACGGATATAAATGAGGTAACAAGTGCTACGACAGAGAATTTGAAAGCATCTGATTATCACAATGCAACCGGAACCTTTACATTATCAGACCTGAAACCAAATACCGAGTATTACTGTGCAGTTCTTGCAGTGGATAAGGCAGGAAATGAAAGTTATCTTTTAAATAGCACATTTAAGACATTAAAGGAAGCCATCACGGGAACTGTATCCATTTCCGGAGAGGCAGTATATGGAAAAACATTGACAGCATCCTATGAGGGACTTGCGACAGATGCCGGCGAAGTTACAGTTTCATGGTATCGTGGAGAAGATACTACAGCGATTGCTACCGGAGATACATATACTTTAACAGCAGATGATGTAGGAAAAGTGATTACGGTTAAGGTTACCGCTGAAAACTGTTCCGGAGAACTGACGGATTCCACCGCCGAGGTAGCAAAGGCAGAACATCCAAATCCACCGACGAATGGAAATGTGGATGATGAAAACAATACCTTTACCTTTAACGGAACAAGCGGAGTTACTTACGAATACAGTACCGATGGTGGAGCAAGTTGGACGGATATTACGGTAGATTCCGGCACCGGTGTTGGTACTGTTACAGTTGGAAACGTGATAGTCAACACAGGAGATTTACAGGTACGGGCAAAGGGAACAGATGTATATAAGGCAAGTACTGTTATTTCCAATACATCTGCCTATACCGCAACCTTAGAAGGCAGCGTAAGTCTTTCCGGAACTGCAAAGTATGGGGAAACCTTAACGGCAACTGTAACCGGAGCACAGCAGGGAGCTGTATTAACCTATACTTTCTGTGTGGACGATACAGTGCTTCAGCAGGGAAGCAGCAATACTTATAAGATTGAACAAGCAGCAATTGGAAAACAGATTACAGTTAAGGTATCTGCGGAAGGATACAAAGGAACAGTCAATGGTACTTCGGATACTGTTGCAAAAGCAGACGGAGTGCTGACACTGAAACAGACTGAATTTACCCCGACCTTTGGGGATGAGGCATTTGAGCTTGGATGTAGCAGAACCGGAGACGGAACGATTTCCTATAAGGTAAGCGACAGCAAAAAAGCAGACGGTACAGCCGCCGATGATGACAACAGTGTTATTAAAGTTTCCGATACCGGAGTAGTAACGATTGTGGGAGCAGGAAGTGCCACCGTAACAGTATCTCTTTCGGAAACGAAGTGTTATACCGGTGCGGCAGAGCAGACGATTACGGTTACCGTAAATAAGGCTCCAAAACCTCCGAAAATGCCGGGATCAATCATGCATCCTGCACATAGTAAGAATAAAGTAGGTGATGTGGAACTGCCACAGGGCTGGGCATGGGCTGATTCTGATAAGGAAATAACATTGGAAGATGGTAAGGCTGTAACAGCAACCGCTAATTATGTAGGAAGCGATGCAGGCAATTATAAGAATGAGTCGGTAGAGATTACCCTGACAAGATCAGAATGTGACCATCCCAAGACAGAACTTAAAAATGCCAAACCTGCTACCTGTAAGGAAACCGGATATACCGGAGATACCTACTGCGTAAAATGTGAAGAACTGGTTGTATCAGGAACGGAAATCCCTCTTGGAAAGCATCAGGGTGGCAAGGCAACCTGTACACATCAGGCAGTCTGCACCGTATGTGGAGCTTCCTATGGCGATTTGGACAGCAGCAACCATACCTTTGGCGAATGGAAAGTGGTTGTTGCCGCTACCACGACAGAGGCAGGGAAGAAAGAGAGAAGCTGCGTATGTGGGTATAAGGAGACGGCTGACATTCCAAAACTGGATGTACAGACACCTGGAACACCGTCAACGCCAGCACCGGGAACACCGTCAACGCCAGCACCTGAAACACCGTCAACACCAGCACCTGAAACACCAGCAGTAAAGACTCCGAAAAAAGGGGATATAGTAACGGATGATAAGAAGACCGGTAGTTATATCATCACCAGCAGCGAAAAGAAAGAGGTTGCGTACAAGGCACCGGCAAATAAGAATGCAAAGACCATAACGATTCCTGCAACCATCAAGGTGAAGGGTGTCACCTATAAAGTGACAAAGATTGCAGATAACAGTTTTAAGAATAATAATAAGATTACCAAAATTACGATAGGCGAAAATATCGTAAGCATAGGTAAGAATGCATTCTATGGTTGCAAGAAGTTAAAGACAATAACGATTCGTTCTAAGAAACTGACTTCCAAGACGGTATCAAAGAATGCCTTTAAGGGACTGACCAAGATAACAACCATAAAGGTACCAAAGAACAAACTTACCGCATATAAGAAGTTGTTAAAGAAAAAAGGACTTTCATCCAAAGTAAAAGTAAAGGGATACTAATGATTCGTGAGAGGGACTGTATTTTACAGTCTCTCTTTTATTCTGAGTGAGAAAAAAAGAATGTCCACCTCATAATATGTGAGATGGAGTAAAATAACGGAGGCTGCAGGCAAATGAAAATTTGAAGTGTGAGTAAAATGACGTGAAATGAATAATTCTGCCTTTATGGGCTATAATGTTCAATGAGAACTTGGAATTCTCAAGAACAAAGTGTATAATGATTGAACAGAAAAGCCTTTATGGGCAGTAATATTCAATGAAACGGAGTGGACTATATGGAAATTAAGCGTGAAAGAAGAACAGATAATTACGATTGAACTTGACCTTGCAAAAGACATTAAGTTTCGTAATCCGTTACTTCTTTCCTCTTATGTAAGAGAAAAGGTCGAGGGAAGCAAAGAAGAATTTTATCTGTTTGTTGATGAGATTCAGATGTCAGATGAATAAAAAGCGGGAATCCTCGGTAATTCAATTGCCGCAGATGAAAGCGCGTAACCACAGGTTACATTGGAGACTTTAACGTCTCCTCTTTTTTGAATTTTAAACAGAACACTTGTTCTTTTCTTGGAGATGTGGTATACTATGTGTATGAAGGAAAATTTAATTCATTCACGCACTTGCGTGTACAACATTAATTACCATGTGGTTTGGTCGGTAAAGTACAGGCGAAAGATTCTGAATGCGGAAGTTGAAAAGTATTTGAAAGAACATACGGCATTATATTGAACATCAGAGTAAATCTTATTAAGGAGGAAAAGAACATGCTGCTGTCACATAAGACAGATATTCAACTGAATACAACAGAGTCTAATATCGTAGGCCATATGTGCTATGCGGCATCTAAACTCTGGAACGTGTGCAACTATGAACGCCGCAATTTCAAGGAGCTTGGAATGGTCCATTACCCTGACTGGTATGATCAGAAAGCACGGTTAAAAGGAAATATGTGGTTCAAATCCCTGCCCTCGCAGACGGCGCAGGAAGTGTGCAAGCTGGTGGATAAATCATGGAAGTCATTTTACGCACTGATAAAAAGTAAAGGCATCCAGAATCCAAAGCCGCCAAGATTTAAACAAAGCGGTATGACAATTACCTATATGCAGAATGCAATTGTACATGTATCTGGAAGCAAAAGGGTACGATTATCACTTCCGAAGCAGCTAAAGGAGCATCTGAAGCATACATATGACATCTGTGACAACTATCTGTATCTGGAAAATAAGATTTTCCAGAACACGGATGTCATCAAACAGATTAAGATATATCCACCGGATCAGAAAAACGTGTGTCAGGTTATCGTGATTTATGATGTAAAAGATGTGGAAAAAATGCAGGATAACGGACACTATTTATCAATTGATCTGGGTCTCCACAATCTGATGACCTGTTATGATTCTGCGGGCACAAGTTTTATCCTTGGAAGAAAATATCTGGAAATCTCCCAGAAATATGATAAAGAAATCGCAAGACTTGGGCATCAATGGAACAGCTGTCAGTCAGCAGGAGGGATTAAGTATCCGAAGCCATCCAAACATATGCTTAAGATATATAAGAAAAAGCGAAACTGTATTCACGACTATCTTCATAAAGTGACCAGAGCAGTAGTGAATTATTGTAAAGCAAATGATATCCACACGGTTATTATTGGTGATATCACAAATATTCGAAGGAATAAGAATCTGGGAAAAGTGACAAATCAAAAACTTCATGCACTGCCTTATGCGAAAATATATGGAATGCTGGAGTATAAACTTGCAATGCATGGAATTACACTTACGAAACAGACGGAAGAATATTCAAGTCAGTGTTCCCCACATGCACCACAAGTAACAAAAGAATATGCAAAGAAATGTAACAGAACCAGCAGGGGATTGTATAAGGACCAGTTGTCAGTATATAATGCGGATGCAGTAGGGGCATATAACATTATGAGAAAATATTTTGCCGGATGCGGCAAAGAGAAAAAGATATCCGTTACCGGATTATCTTCTCCCCTGATCATAAAAGTAGCTGTGTAACCCCAAAAAGGTAGCAGTAAAGGTGTCATGGACGCACCCAGAATCTGTATGGCGAAGCCATATATATCTGATGCTCGGGTAATTCAATTACCGATGCAGTTCACTAGACAGAAGTTTTGGTAATGTTTACGCTTGTAAAGACAGCAAATTCCGGTGTGATTCCATTATGTACGAAAGTCGCAAAAAGAGTAATAACCGGACAATTTCTATTATCTCCTGTCACTTTTTGATATATTTTACATAATTTTGCATAAAATTCAATAGTTATGGAGCAAAAAATGCGCTAGAATATTATGATAAAGCCGTTGTCTCTGAAATTTGTTGTATATCTATCAAAATTTGTTATAAAATAGGTAAATATATTATTTTGTTTTTTACGTCCTTCCGGATGTATGATTTTTTATTTTTACCGCGGTTGTTTTTCTGCGGGATATAGGGTTATCCCTGGACGGCAGTAGAAAAGAAAATGCCGTTCCGTCTGATTGGATATGACGGTGCAAGGAGAGAAATATCAAGTCATTGATGAATATCCCAAAAGAACTTGATCCATATGTCAATGACTACAAAATGGAGGTTTTTGAAATCGCATGGC
>QWCN01000919.1_pt1 | contig 64006 bp, 58 predicted proteins | sample 1972711 | NCBI WGS metagenome assembly QWCN01 (sample SAMN09866707, study PRJNA288562) | Human gut metagenome isolate term1_stool, whole genome shotgun sequencing... | isolation source: gut | host: Homo sapiens | place: USA: California | reverse complement strand
TGCGGTTGGTGAATTTTTTCAAGCGTCTTTAGACGCAGGCAGGGAACAGCGGCTTATAGCCGCAGAACAAACCACCGGCTAAGCCGGTGGTCATGATTTATAGCGGAGACGGAGGGATTCGAACCCTCGTGCCCGTGAAGGCAAAACGATTTCGAGTCGTTCTCGTTATGACCACTTCGATACGTCTCCGAATGTGTCTTTTTCAAAAAAGCACCTCTATATTTGTAACATTTTTTCAAGCATTTGTCAATGCTTTTGTCAAAAAGAATTCCGCGATAAGATTTTCCTGCATTCTTCCCGTCTTAAACCGCTCTTCCAAGTCTGCCCGAAGTTCCATGAGTTCCATGAGCCGTTCTCTGGTAAAATGCCGTTCCTGACCGCGATATTTTTTTACCGTAAAAAAGGGAATCCCGGCTTTCGCTGCCAGATCGCGGTCTGACATGCGCGGTCCCAGTTCTTTTACCTGAAGTAAAATATTGATATGGCGGCCTAACATATGCAGGATACGAAGCGGCGGCTCTTTTAATTCCAAGAGATCCGCATAAAGGGTAAATACCTTCTCCTGCTGTCCGGCAATAACGGCATCCATCATATCAAACAGTTTTCCCACGGTCTGCCCCGAGCAGATCATCTCCACATCTTCTTCTGTAACAGCCTCACGTTCTCCCGTATACCCGATTAATTTATCAAGTTCACAGGACAAGAGATCCATCTGAAATCCCACACGCGATACGATAAGTTCTGCCGTATGTTTGGAAATCTTTTTCCCATATTGGGACAGATATCTCGCGATCCATGGTACCAGTTCGACCTCGGAACGCAGCGTACATTCTGTAATGCAGCCATTTTTCTGAATCCATTTATACAAACGATTTCTCTTATCAATCTGTTTTTCCACGAAGACTACAAATGTAGTCTCGGGAAACTGCTCCAACACTTCGACCAGATCGGTCGCCTTTTTAAATGCCTGGCTGTTTTCGATCAAAATCAGACGTTTGTCTTGAAAAAACGGAAGTGTATTGCCGATTGACTGCATCTCTTCCACAGAAAATTTTTCTCCCTCAAAATACGAGGCATTCATATCATCTCCCGGCACAGACAATGCCTGTTTCAATTTATTTTTATAATTGCGGACCAGATACGCTTCCTCTCCATATAAAAGCTGAAAACGGGAAAGATCGCCGTTTTTTAACTGGGCATCTATTGTCAGCATCGTTTCACCTCATCTTCATAAATTCATATCCTTAAGTATAACACATCTGCGGCATTCTCTCAATGCTTAAAATACCAGCATCGCTTCCGGCCTTTTTTACATTCTGCAAACAACGCACCTTTCTGTGCCGTATTCCAGTTTTGGCAGGAAACCGCCTCCAGCCGCTGCAACGTCTCTTTCGCAGGGTGTCCATAGCGGTTGTTTCGTCCTGCCGAGATAAAACCATAGCGCGGTCTGCATTTTTGCAAAAATTCTTCCGTAGAGGAATTTTTCGACCCGTGATGTCCCACTTTCAATACGTCATACCCTTTTCTCGGAAACGTCATATTTTCCTCGCCATGCATCCCCAGATCTCCTGTTGTCAAAATGGACAGATTCTCATAGGAAAGATCAAAAACCAGCGAACAGTCATTGGCATCTTCCCATTCGTATTCTGAAGAAGGATGAAGACAGTGCAATTGCAGTTTTCCGCTTAGGATCTGCTGTCCCTTATGTATCGCAGCGACCGGTATCTTTTTATCGCTTACCGTCTGTATAAACTTCTGCAGTCCTTCTTCTTTTTCCTGAAGATCCGGAACAAGAATCCGGCGAATCTTAATCCCTTCTTTTTCCTGCCGCTCTGCCAATTCTTCAATCCCATTCACATGGTCTTCATCGCCGTGGGTAACAAAAACAGCATCAATATCATTTCGCCCGTAATACTTCAGCATCTTAGCGATGCGGTATTTTCCGATTTCTTTTTCCGATGTACTTCCCCCATCGATCAGATATGTTTTTTCATTTTGAAACAGACAGGCACAGTCGCCCTGCCCCACATCCATCTGAATGTAAAGAAATTCAAATGCCGGACGAAAAGAGCCAAGAACAAAACAGAGTGCTGCCATACAAAATCCTGCCTTTCTCTTATCTCTATACTGAGCCAGCATATACACTGATAGAAGTAAAAATATATAGTAAACGATCACTTTCCAAAGTTCCGGCCGTCCCATAACCCATGTACTGCCCGGAAGTGCCTGAATTTCTTTGCAGACAAATTCATAAAAGGCAAGGATCCAATGTGCTGTCGCAAGGATAAAACCGCCCGCAAGCGGAGACAGAAAACAGAGCACACAGCCCAAAATCCCAATCCCCAGAAGAACCGATAACAATGGCAGTAAAATAAGATTGGCAATGACTGCATACGGGCATGTTTCATAAAAATACCAGAACATAACCGGAAGCGTCAGGAAAAATGTCCAAATCGTAGAAAGGAGCGTTTTCTGCCATTCTTTCATCCGTTTCTGCCTCTTTTTTGTCATCTCCTGATAGATCAGGATCCCACCGGCAGCGACAAAAGACAAAACAAATCCGCATTGGAATAACTGCAAGGGATTTTGCAATAAGATCACACTTCCACTGACCGCCAGTGCTGTTAATCCATCGTATGGTTTTCCGATATATCTTGCCACAAGACGGATACACAGCATCCAGACCGCTCGGGATGTCGCCACCGGGAATCCGGTAAACTGTCCATACAAAAGCAAAAGAACCAGGGAAACAATTGCTGCCATTTTCATCGGAAGAAGATGTTTGCGTAACCAGTCAAACAAAACCATCCCCAAAAGAGAAATATGTAAGCCCGATATAGCGAGCATATGAGCCACTCCGGTCTGCTGGTACAATTCCTTCACCTCACTGTCAAGTTGAGATTTGTCTCCAAGAATCATTGCCCCAAGCAATCCCGCATCTCGTTCTCCCATTGCCGCAGTCAGTTGCTGCATCGCCTTAGTCCGCCACTCGTACAGCAATTGTTTTACCGGGTTGTAAGAAACGTTCAGAATCTGAATATGTGACACAAATACGCGTGCATCTACCTGCATTGCCTCATAGTACGAACGGGCATCAAACTGTCCCGGATCTCCCGCCTGTTCAAAACTCTCTGCCTCTCCTGTTACCTGAATTTCATTTCCGATCTGGATTTGGGAAAATAAATTTTGTTTTGATGTTTGATCTGATTTTTCATAAAGAAGTATTTTTCTCAAAGAATTCTTTTTATCTGTTCCGGTACTTTGCGGTTTTACCTGAGATAACGTTAGCATTTTGCTTCCCGAAGCCGACATTTGAATCGTTTCGACAATTCCGCTGCATGTAAATAATTTCTCTTCCCAGTTTTCCCGGGAATTGTCACGAAATTGATTCCAAATCACAATTCCCAGCATCACAAGGAAAAAGAACATCACCAATGGTCGATTTGTTCTTATTTCTTTCATCCCCTTTTTCAACCTTTACTGGCATCCTGAACCATATCCAAATTTCGTTCAAACGAACCTGTAAAGTTCTTAATATCCCCGTATATCTCCTGCTGTTCTCCGTCAATCGTAAACTGCACTTTGTTTACATCGGACAACTCACATAATGTATTTACAATACTATATACCACTACACCGCTGCTGACATCCGCCTGCATATTCATAAATTCCTTACTGAAATCCACATAACACACGTGATCACGGATTGTCAAAGAATTTAACTTTGTTCCTGCCGGAATCGTATCTCTTACATCCGAAGTATTGGCATCCGAAATCTCATTCGGACCTTTCAGCAGCTGCTCGATCAACAGACGTGCCAGCGGTACTGTCATGTCATGTGTCAATTTGGTAGTAATTTCCTGCATCTTCGTTCCATCATTGGAAGAAAAATACAATGTTACATATTTTTCCTGTGTATATCCTTCTCCACCGACGGAATCAAGAAATGACAATTTACTCATAATTCCTACGGTTTCTCCGTCAATCACAAGAGGATTGTCGCCCACATAAAATTCTACGTATTCCACACTGCTCAACTGACAGAGCGTCTTTACGATAGCGGCACGATTCAACACTTCGTCAATTTTATCCTGATTATAATAAGAAGACAGGAATGTAATCGTTAATTGTTTTTCCTTTAATTGGAAATTATCTATTGCCACACACTTTTTAAAGCAGTCTAACAATTCCTGAATAACGGCGACATTATCTTCCTGATCTGCCTGAATTTCATATTCGCTTGACTGCAGTTTCGAACCATCGTCTGCCATCTGATACAAGGTAATATTTCCCTTTTGTTCCGGATTCACCGTCCTTTGGCACCCACAGCACAATACAAGGACAATCATTAACACACTCAAAAAACGAATCGGTTTCATCATGAATTCCCTCCTTGTGCCTGATAGATCAATGGGATTCTCACTGCAAACGTCGTACCCTGTTTTTCCACACTATGCACTTTGATGGAACCACGGTGCAACAATATCGCATTTCTCGTAATGGCAAGTCCCAATCCATTTCCACCGGTTTCCCGGGATCTCGCCTTATCCACGCGGTAAAAGCGCTCAAAGATATGATCCTGAAGTTCCTCCGGTATTCCTACGCCGGAATCCGCTACGCGTAGGTAGAAAAACTTGTGGTCTGCGTTTAACGTAACTTTTACCCAGCCATTGTCAAAATTGTATTTCACCGCATTTTCAATAATATTGGTAAATGCCATTCCGAGTTTTACACTGTCAATCTGGGCACTTACCGGGCGCACACTTTCAAAGATAATCTCAATATTGCGCTTTGAGGCGATCGGCGTAATTCCTTTTAGAATCCCCTCGATAAATTCATTGATATTTACTTCTTCAATCGACATCTGAACCGCGGATTTGTCCATTTTCACGAGAGACAGCAGGTCATTGACAATCTTATTCATGCGGTCAAGTTCCTGATTGATATCTCCCATAAATTCCCGGTACAATTCGACCGGAACATCTTCCTGCATTGTCAAAGATTCTGCTAAAACTTTGATTGACGTAATCGGCGTTTTTAATTCATGTGATACGTTAGAAACGAATTCCTGCCGCGAGTCTTCCAGATTCTGCACTTTCGTAAGCATGGAATTGATAGCATCCGAAATCTGCTCTACCTCAATATTATCCCGCACTTCCATCTGTTCGCTGAAATCACCGGATTCAATATGTCCGATCGCACGTACCACACTTTTCAGTGGTTTTACGACATGTCCGGAGTAAAGCCAGGAAATCACGATAATGTTCACTGCAAGAAGTAAAATAATGGAAATACTCACCGTGCGGATATTGTCATACAATGTCTGAATCGACTGAAACGAAAAATTCATAACAATCACACCATAAACGGATTTATGGTCTGCGCTGTCGACGGGGAGATAGATCTCCACATTATCTTTGTGCTGATTTACAATCTTTGTCGCCTCCCCGCGGAAACATTGAATCACTTCCGGAAGTACGACGATTCCGTCTTCTTCCAGTCCATACGTATCACGTACCACTTTCAGTCTCGAATCGATGATAAGGATTCTCCCATCATACATATCCGAGACCTGCGATAATTCGGTATCTACTTTTTCACTTGGTTCTCCTGCCGCCAGATAACCGGAACCTACAATGAGATTGGAAATAACATTTCCACGCACTTGAATCTCCGATACCCGCTGACTGATACTTCGCGAACGAAATACATTCAAAAAAATAACAGAAAAGATAATCAGAGGAATGATTCCAATAATTACCAGCACACCAAGACTTTGAACACGCGTACTTTTAAATTGATGAAAAAAGTTTTTAAGCTTGGAAATAATAGCCAACACCCCATTTTGTATGTATAAATTTAGGCTCACTCGGTATCTTTTCTATCTTTTCACGAAGCCGCCTTACATGAACGTCTACCGTTCTGACATCTCCGAGATATTCGTATCCCCAGACGTCATTGAGCAGTTTTTCTCTGCTGTAAACTTTATTTGGATTATTCATAAGGAGTTCGAGAAGGTCAAACTCTTTTACGGTCAAATTTACTTCTTTTTCATCAATAAATACTCGTCTGCTGTCAATGTCTACTTTCATATCTCCAAACATGCGGATAGAAGAATTTTCCTGTTCTTTTGCTTCGCGTTTGGAACTGCGGCGCATGATCGCTTTGATACGCGCCTTTACTTCAAGAATATTGAAAGGTTTGGTAATATAATCGTCCGCACCATACTCCAATCCAAGAATTTTGTCCATATCCTCGCCTTTGGCAGTAAGCATAATAATCGGCACATCCGAAAACTCCCGAACCTGCTGGCATACATCAAAACCGGAAAATTTTGGAAGCATCACATCCAATAAGACCACATCATATGTATTCTGCTTGATTGCCGTCAAGGCTTCTTCTCCATCGTACGCACAATCCACATCCATGCCGTCCTGTTCAAGACTAAAACGCAGTCCCTTGACGATCATTTTCTCGTCATCTACCACCAAAACTTTCTTTGCCATTTACTCTCTTCCTTTCCAATCTTCTCTATTCCTATTTTTATACGCATATCTGGGATTTAATCTTGTCAAAAACGCCTTCTTTGATCCCCGGTATATTCATCAGATCTTCCGGTTTTTGAAATTTCCCCTTTTCTTCCCGATATGCTATGATCGCAATTGCTTTTGCTTCTCCAATTCCTGTCAATGTCATCAATTGTTCTTTGGCCGCCGTATTCAGATTTACTTTCCCTGTCTCCGTCTGTTCTGCCTGCTGTCCGTCTTTTTCTTTAAAATCCTTCTGCGAGGCAATCGCAAGCTGAGTACCATCTTCCACAAGTTCTGCCTGATTGATCTCAGCAGTAACCGCATCTTTTGTAAAACCGCCGGCTTTCTCAACCACTTCGATCACACGTGGCTTTTTCTGAAAGGTATACACACCGGGCTTTTTTACGGCCCCTACTATGTGGATATAAATCTGACCATCCTCCGGCTCTGCCGTTTGCTGCGTCAAACTATCGTTCATCCCTTCTGACACAATCGCCTCCGCAGGCTGCACCTGTTTCCCCTGACACAACCAGATGCCGCCGCAAACACAGATTCCTACCACTGCAAGTAACAATATTATCGTATTTTGTTTCATATATTTGCTCTCCTGTCTCCAGGAACAACAATCAAAAATGCACATCTTTATTGTAATACTGAAATGATTTTTTTACAACAAAAACTTTTAGTTTTTTCTTATTTCCATTTAAAGGTTATGATTCCTGCGATCATCACGATCAAGCCTATGATCTTACGCCATTCAAACGGCTGCTTATCAACGCCGAACAATCCCATCAATTCAATCAGATAGGCAACGATCAACTGGGCAGCAACAATAAACATAACAGCTCTTGCCGGTCCGCATTGATTCATCGCCTGAATTACCGTGTATGTGATAAAAGCCCCAATCGCACCGCCTAAAAGCATGTATTTCGGTTGTACCTGAAACAGGCTGGATATCGTCCCCTCTTTCCCGGTAATAAACCACGCCAGAACGCACACCACAAATGCCGTGATCTGCACAAATGCTGCTGAAAGCCAGATACTGCTTTGTTTTGTTACTTCCGCATTAAATACCCCCTGGATACTCATCAATGCCCCGGATATCAATCCAATAATAATTCCCCACATAAAAAAACAGCCATCCTTCCTTTTTTCGATAGTATGGCTGTTTTTCTTATTTTTATTCAATACACTTCCGGGGAGTTATTTTCCGGTCTTTACCAGCTAAGCGTACGGTATTCACTCACACGATCACGCACAAGAAGTTCTTTTAATGCCTGCTTGGTCGTCTTGCCCTCAAACAAAACTGCATTGATCTGTTCTACGATCGGCATCGATACATGATAACGGTTTGCCAGCGCCATCGCCGCCTGCGCACAGTTCACACCTTCCACAACCTGCTTAATCTCTGCTTTTGCCTCTTCCAGCGTCTTACCTTTTCCCAGAAGATAACCACAGTTATGATTGCGGCTATGCTTGCTTGTACATGTTACGATAAGATCTCCGATTCCGGATAAGCCAAAAAACGTCTCCATCTTACCGCCAAGTTCCACACCAAGACGGCTGATCTCCAAAATACCACGGGTCATAAGTGCCGCTTTGGTATTGTCACCAAGTTCCATACCGTCCAGCATACCGGCAGCCAGCGCGATTACATTTTTCAAAGAGCCGCCGAGTTCAATGCCAATCATATCCGGGCTGATGTATACACGGAAACATTCGCTCATAAACACATCCTGAATAAATACACCGGTTTTCTCAGATTTTGCTCCGACTACAACTGTAGTAGGTACGCCTTTGGAAACCTCTTCCGCATGACTCGGTCCGGAAAGTACGGCGATATCTGCCATCGGAAGTACATCCGAAAGCACTTCGCAAAGTGTCATCAACGTCTTGTCCTCGATACCTTTTCCGACATTGACAATAATCTGTCCATCGCGGATAAATGGTTTTGCCAGTTCTGCTGTCGAACGGACAAACGGCGAAGCCACCGAAAATACAATAATATCCTGTCCTGTGCATGCTTTTTCAAGGTCATCTTCAATCTCGATACTGTCCGGAAGTTTTACTCCTGGAAGACGGTCTACATGCTCTCTCTTTTCCCGAAGCATATCCGTCTCGGATTTGATCTTTGACCAGATTGTTACCTTATGTCCATTATTCGCACATAAGATTGCTAACGCCGTTCCCCAGCTTCCTGCACCCAAAAAACTAATTTTCTTCACTCTTCTTCTCCTTTTTTTCACCAAACTTATTTTCTGTACCATGAATCAAACGTATAATGTTCGCTTTATGTTTTATGTAAGCTAAAATCGTAAACAATAAACTTACGATTAAAATCACCGGAAAAAGGTCACTTTCCCGATAATATAATAAAGTAAAGATTGGAATATACCATACAACGATCAATGATCCCAGTGAAACATATCTCGTCACTGCCACAACAAGAATAAAAACAGCAAGACCGACTCCAATAAACACCGGATGAAGGTTTGATACTACGATAACTGCTGCGGACACAGCGATTCCCTTTCCCCCTTTGAAATGCAGATAAAACGGAAAATTATGTCCCATCACGACACCAAGTCCTGCCAAAAGAGTAAATAAGTAAGTAATATCATCCGCGTATCCCATCGCCGGACAAAAGGCAAATTTTACCACAAGTGTCGGGATAAATGCTTTGAGCAGATCCCCTAAAAAGGTAATTGCCCCGGCTTTGGCTCCCAGCGAACGCAATGCGTTTGTCGTACCGATATTTCCACTTCCGGTCAAACGGATATCCAGTCCGTTTTTCTTTCCCACAAAATAGCCGGTAGAAAAACAGCCAAACGCATATCCTATGATTAAAATAATAACACCTGTTATAATATAATTCACGATTATTTCTCCTTCCGTTCACGAATGAACATTCGTATCGGTGTACCGATGAAGCCAAACGTATCACGTATACGGTTTTCGATATAACGCTGATACGAAAAATGCATCAATTCTTTGCTGTTTACAAACAGTACAAAGGTAGGCGGCTTCGTAGACACCTGCGTCATGTAAAACAATTTCAAACGTTTCCCCTTGTCTGACGGCGGCTGCTGCATCGCTACCGCTTCCATCAGAATCTCATTCAGCACACCCGTCTGAATACGCATGGAATGAAATTGAATTACTTTTTCAATATATTCAAATAATTTATTTGTTCTCTGACCGGTCAATGCAGAAATAAATACAATCTCCGCATAAGGTACGAACGAAAGCACTTCTCTTACTTTATTGGTATATTCTTTTACCGTATGATTGTCTTTTTCCACGGCATCCCATTTGTTGACGGCGATGATCAATCCCTTGCCGCGTTCATGTGCGATACCGGCAATCTTCGCATCCTGCTCGGTCACACCTTCCACCGCATCGATCATCAATATGACGACATCCGATCGCTCGATCGCCGCTACCGTACGAATGATACTGTAACGCTCCAAATCCTCTTTGATCTTATTTTTCCGGCGAAGTCCCGCGGTATCGATAAAGATATATTCTTTTCCGTCACGCACCACCTCGGTATCGATGGCATCTCTCGTCGTACCGGCGATATCCGACACGATCACGCGGTCTTTTCCGATCAATTTGTTGATCAAAGACGATTTTCCGGCATTTGGCTTTCCAACGATGGCTATCTTTGGACGGTCGTCTTCCTCTTCTTCAAATTTTTCAGCATCCACAAGTTCCCACACGGCATCTAACATATCACCAAGTCCCAGTTTGGACGAAGCCGATACCGGATGCGGTTCTCCGATGCCAAGATTATAAAACTCATACACATCCGGCATGAATTTGTCAAAATTATCCACTTTATTCACCACTAAGATAACCGGTTTTCCCGATTTGCGAAGCATATCTGCCACCTTAAAGTCTGCATCGACAAGTCCTTGTCTGACATCCGTGACAAACATTATGACATCTGCTGTCTCTATGGCGATATTTGCCTGTTCTCTCATATGGGAAAGCATTGCATCTTTACTATCCATCTCAATACCACCGGTATCAATCAACGAAAGGCTGTGATCCAGCCAGGTGATATCTGCATAAATTCGATCTCGTGTCACTCCCGGGTAATCTTTTACAATCGATATTTTTTCTCCGGCAAGTGTATTAAATAAGGTTGACTTTCCTACGTTTGGGCGGCCAACAATTGCTACAATTGGTTTACTCATTTCAATTCCTCCATCCGTATATTTTACTAAAGATTCCGAATAAAATCAAGTACTAGTATGTCTCAAACGCATTTTTGATATGCATGATCTCCTCTCCATCGATGGCAAGCACATCAAACCGCATCGGGTGGTCAAGAGGAATGTTGTGTCTCGCTATATAGTGTCTGGCAGCATAAGAGATCTTCTGCTGTTTTGCATGGGAGACTGCATACAGACTTCCCCCACATTGTTTATTCTTACGATATTTTACTTCAATAAAAATCAAATATTCCTCTTTTTTTGCAATAATATCAATTTCTGCCTGCCGGCAGCGGTAATTGCAGGTAACGATCTCATATCCCCGTTCCTGCAAATACTCTGCCGCAAGCTTTTCTTTTTCACTGCCCAGCTGTCGTTTATTCAATCCTATCCCTCATTTTTACATATTCATAAGAATTTCGCGGATTTCCTCTTCCGCTACCGGTCTCGCATACACATCTTCGCCAAATGTCATGACCTCGCCGATGCCCTTCTGGAAGACAAAACGGAGTTTGCCATCCCGCACTTTCTTATCCGTATACAATTTCTTTACCAGCGCCTCACGGTCAATATAATCCGGAATTTCCACCGGCAGACCCACTTTTTTCTGCAATGCGATCACACGGTCTCTTTCTTCTTCCGTTAAGAACCCAAGTTTACATCCGAGTGTCACCTGTGCCACCATTCCGATGGAAAGCGCCTCTCCATGAAGCAGTTTGTAATCGCTTACCGTCTCAATAGCGCGTCCCACTGTGTGTCCGAGGTTCAAAATCTCGCGCAGGCTCTTCTCCTTTTCATCCTTCATGACAACCTGATATTTTACATTGCAGTTTCTCTCGGAAATATATTCACACGCCTCCGGATCACACTGTAAGATTTTATCAATGTTTTCCTCAATATATTCAAATAATTCAAAATCCGCCAGACACGCATGTTTGATCGTTTCTGCCATTCCGTTGACCAGGTGATTTTTCGGAAGTGTTTTCCACGTATCAATGTCCACATAAACCTTTTTCGGCTGATAGATCAGACCGATCAGATTGGTCGCAAGATCTGTATCTACGGCTGTTTTTCCACCGATAGAAGCATCCGCTGCCGCAAGAAGTGTCGTCGCATAATTTACAAACGGCACTCCTCTGCCAAACGTACCAGCCACAAAGCCGGCGAGATCCGAAACTACGCCGCCGCCAACGGCTACAACGCAGCAGTCTCTCCGAAATCCTTTTGCCAGCATAGCGTCCTCCAGTATTTCCTTTGTCTTTCTTACCTTGCTTTTTTCTCCCGCAGGAAACACAAACAACTCTGCCTGCGCACCCGCTTCATTTAATTTGTCACAGATCTGTCTGCCATACAACGGCTCCACGGTAGAATCCGTGATCACTGCAAATTTATGTATGTTTCCTGCCAGCCCTCCGGTTAAATCTTTCACCAGTTCCGGGATCAGATTTTTCCCGATCTGTACCTCATAGGAATCGTCCACTACTTTTTTCAATTCTACTTTAAAATTACTCATCTGTCGTCCTCCTGCTCATAGTATATCCATTGTACCAAGCTGCTGGCACGACGGCCAATACCAGCTACAAAAATTGCTATAGTCATTTTAACATGTATTTGCAAACTCTCTAGGCAAATTAAAATAATTCTATTCCATATTCTTCTTTGCACACATGATTAAATCTCTCCAAATTATCCCACACCTTTGATGATACAAATCCATTGCTAAACGATGCATTTACCATCGTCTCTGTTACGACCTGTTCCCCAACTTCCAAATCTCCGTTTAGAAACCTCACCTATAACTGCTTTATTTACAACCACCCTTTTGCCTTCAAAAATTTATCTGGTATTCGCAGTTCGATTTCTTGTTTTAACTCTTTAAAAAACACATCAAAATCATCGGTATCCCAGTACTTTTGAGAATTATCTAATCCGACTCCAATTCCCCCGGTGCAAATACAACATCCAAAACTCCCTACACCATAGTTTAAGCGTACTGCAAAATAATTATATGCTTTAAACTTGATAGAAAAATAAGTATGACCGGGCACATCAATTACATTTTCTATCACCACATTATCAACTCTTTTGCCGAAAAAAATCTTCAATCTATCTGCAATAAAATCTGCCTTTTTCTCTGTTTCATTTAATTGCATATCAAAACTCTCCTTTCTGCTCCAAACGGCTATAACCATAGTCTTCCATCAATTTTGTCCTCACCTGATAACCTGAACGCCTTATTTACAGCCAACCTTTTGCCTTCAAAAATTTATCTGGTATTCGCAGTTCGATTTCTTGTTTTAACTCTTTAAAAAACACATCAAAATCGGCGGTATCCCAGTACTTTTGAGAATTATCTAATCCGAATTCAATTCCTCCGGTGCAAATACAGCAACTAAAGTTTCCTCTATCATAATTAAGTCTTACCATAAAGAAATCATACGCCTTGAAAGTACTCGAAAATGCTCTATGGTTTGGGTCATCAATCACATCTGAAATCACGAAATCTGTTACACGATTGCCAAGCAGCTCCCTTGCCTGTCGATTAAATTCCAATGCCATTCGATCTGTTTCATTTAATTGCATACCAAAACTCTCCTTTCTTTTTCAATTCAATAAATCTATGACGATGTACCCAGTTGCTTTCCATCGATGGTAAAAGTGACACGGTCTCTGTCGACTTCTTTTATTGTAGCATAGGTTTCCTTTTTTGTCAGTATCGTGTGTTGTAAAAAAGAGAGGGGCAGCCAAGAAACGGTGGTCGCGGATTTAATTCGGTTTCTGGTCGTTGTAAAATATGCTGGAAATGCATTGCAGAATATTTTGTTATAACTCCGGAGAAATGCTTCTCTAGGTTTTATATTTTTCTGTTTAAGAGCGCATCACATAAGCTCTCTTATATCTTTTACACGTTTTAGAACATTATTCCGCTTTCTATACAATTTTCCGTCTATATGAATGTAAAAATCAATCTCATCGGTATCTAATACCTTTTTCAGCAATTTTATAGCATTCTTGATGTTACTCTTGGACAATTGATTATCAAAACGCTCAATTCTATACAAAGAATTCCTCTCTTTTTCCTCATCTTCAATGGCAATTGTAAATGTCCTTAACTCATTCTCCACTACTATTGTATAATTCATTGGAATATAAACATAATGTAATTTAAAATAACCCATGTGTCCAAAGGAACAAACTTTTTCCCTTAATAACATCTTTTCGAAAAACACCTTTTGAAAAGATTCTTCGAACTCATTAACGGCTTTTTCATAAAATTTGTCATCGTACAGCATGCCATATTCCTCCTCTCCAACTGAAACAAACTTTTTATCTGTAGCACTATAAATAGCTCTCAATATTTCCGTACCATCTTTCCTTATTTCTATCAATTTTGCTCCACTCTAGGCAAATTAAAATAATTCTATTCCATATTCTTCTTTGCACACATGATTAAATCTCTCCAAATTATCCCACACCTTTGATGATACAAATCCATTGGAATATACTATACCCTCCTTAAAGGATTTCTCTCTTTGTAACACCTCACACTTTAACTTAGGCAATATTAACGATATATTTATATTAAACGGAGACAAACCATTCTTTTCCTTAAATAATTCGCTCATTATATATAATACTGCAACATACACATCATAATCCGTTTCTCCTAACATGATTAATAAAGTTTCTTCAAACTCCTCTTTTATGCTAGAGTCTGTTTCGTACACTTTGTAAATCACTTTAGACAACACTTTACTAACATCTGTCGGTTCTGCCGCCGGTGTATATTGCGATGGAGTAATATTATACTCTTTTTCGCCTTTCAAAAAAAGAATTAATTCTTCTTTTTGAATTGCTTCATATAGCATTTCTGTATATTCCATAACCTGCCACAACTCTTTCATCTTTTTTTGCAGTTTTGATTCTTTCCACTTTGTCCGCACCGCATTTCCACACTTCTTCACAATCCATGTGATTGAACTAAATACAAAGCTAAACAATGCATTTACCATTGTCTCTGTTACGACCTGTTCCCCAACTTCCAAATCTCCGTTTAGAAACCTCACCTATAACTGCCTTATTTACAGCCAACCTTTTGCCTTCAAAAATTTATCTGGTATTCGCAATTCGATTTCTTGTTTTAACTCTTTAAAAAACACATCAAAATCAGCGGTATCCCACCACTTTTGGGAATTATCCAAACTTATACCATATTCTCCAAAATCAACACAACAACCGAATCTTCCCTTGTTATAATTTAATCTAATCACAAAATAGTTATACGCTTTAAAAGTAATCGAAAACGCTCTATGGCTAGGGTCATTAATCACACCTGCAATCACAAATTCAGTTACACGATTTCCAAAATATTCAATCATTTTATCAACCATTTCAGTTGCTATTTTACTTGCAAGCTTATTATACATATCAAAACTCTCCTTTCTGCTCCAAACGGTTATAACCATGTTCTTCCATCAAGCATCTCTATTCAATTTGTCCATACCGGATAACATGAGTGCCTTATTTACATCCAACCTTTTGCTTTCAGAAATTTATCTGGTATTCGCAGTTCGATTTCTTGCTTTAACTCTTCCAAAAACACATCAAAATCCGCGGTGTCCCACCACTTTTGGGAATTATCCAAACTTATACCATATTCTCCAAAATCAATACAACAACCAAACCTTCCCTTGCTATAATTCAACCTAATAACAAAGTAATTATACGCCTTGAAAGTAATCGAAAACGCTCTATGGTTCGGGTCATCAATCACATTCTCAATTCCAAAATCCGTTACACGATTTCCGAACTTCTCTCTTGCTTTTCGATTAAATTTCATTGCCATTTTATCTGTTTCATTTAATTGCATACCAAAATTCTCCTTCCTTTTTCAATTCAATGTAACCATACTTTTCCATCAAATACCTCCATTCATCAGCTATCGCATCGTCCTCATACATTTTCAATCTTGGATCTTGTGAAAAACGAATTGTCTTCCCACTTTCTACCGCATAATCCAATGCTGGTTTATTAAATAACTCAAACATATCCTTATCGGTAATGCCATAGATTTCTTTAACAACACCCCACTCGTTACCCAAGTCAAAGTAAGCATCTCCGTATTTCTTTGCCATTTCCGTATATGCTTCCGGTAATACATTACCAGATTCATCTACCAGATATTTTCCCAACGTCATCGTTGTACTATTTTCATTTTGCAAACTTCGTCCACGGATTAACTTATATTCATCTACCGGAATCTGACCATTTACTTTGCCTTCAACAATCGACAAATTAATTTTGTAATCTTTGTAACTTGTCGTAGTTCCTATACTAATATCTCCACTACCAGAACCACCAGACGAACCACTTCCGCCTGCATCACTTCCGCCTGCATCACTTCCTGAGCCAGAGCCACTTCCACCGGTCTCACTTCCTGAATCTGCGCCACTTCCGCCAGTCCCGGCACTACTACCAGCAGAACCATTTCCGGAGCCATCACCACTAGTACTTCCCTTGTCTCCATCCTCACTCGTGTTGCCTTTTCCGGAACCATTTCCACTATCTCCGCCTCTGTCTGCGTCCTCATAATCATCGGTAATATCAACATCGTCTGCCGCTTCTCCGAACAACTCTTTCATCTTTTTTTGCAGCTTTAATTCTTTCCACTTTGTCCGGACCGCATTTCCACACTTCTTCACAATCCATGTGATTGAACTAAATACAATGCTAAACGATGCATTTACCATTGTCTCTGTTACGACCTGTTCCCCAGCTTCCAAATCTCCGTTTAGGAACCTCACATACAACTGTATATACTGTACTAACTCGATGACCGCAACTGTTAAAAGCACCATCTCGATGACAAGTGCTACCATCATTCCACCGGGGATTACCGACATACATACAATGGACACAAGACACGATACCAATTCCACAATATCCACTAACAGCAGAGTTATTCCCCAAATCGCTTCTGTTGTCACAAGTAAAGAACTCTCTGTCACACGTTGCAAAGAGTTCCTTTCTTTTTATTCCTGCATTTCTTTTAGTTTTTGTTCAATCGCATCTACTACCGTTTTCAACACCTTGATCCGGGCATAATATTTACTGTTTCCTTCTACCACGATCCACGGTGCAGACTCCGTCGAAGTTCGTAAGATCATCTCATCTACGGCTTTTTCATAGTCGTCCCATCTTGCGCGGTTTCTCCAGTCCTCGTCTGTAATCTTCCACTGTTTTTCCGGAATCTGCTCTCGCTCATGAAAACGTCGTTCCTGCTCATCTTTATCAATATGCATCCAGAATTTCAGCAAAATTCCTCCCGCATTGGTAATCTGCTCTTCCATATCATTAATCTCGCGATAAGCCCGTTTCCACTCACTCTCCGTCGCAAAGCCTTCGACACGTTCGACCAGCACTCTTCCATACCAGGTACGGTCAAAAATCGCCATATGTCCTGCTTTTGGAAATTTTTCCCAGAACCTCCACAGATAATGATGGGCTTTTTCAACATCATTTGGCGATGCGGTCGGAACCACTTCATACCCACGCGGATCCATTGCCTGTGTAAGACGCTTGATCGCGCCCCCTTTTCCTCCTGCATCCCAGCCTTCAAAGGCAAGAACCACCGGCAGACGTTTTAAATACATCTGATTGTGCAAAGAGCGCAGTTTCTTCTGCAACTTTTTCTTTTCCACCTGATACTCTTCTTTTGTCATTGACTTTGACAGATCAATTCCATGAAGAACCCCATTGCGAAAACATTCTTCCGTCTCCGGCAGTTTTGGCATTTCCTGCTGAGGTGTCCGGCTTGCCTGAAGTGCTTCTTCCATACGGCTTACCAGAGTGGATACGATCTTGCATGCAGCATATAGTTTATCGGTACTCTCCACAATAACCCACGGTGACTCCGCAATATCGGAATGCACCAGAATCGAATCCTGCCTTTTCAGACACTCCGCATAGTTTTTATTATTTTCTTTTTCCTGTTTACACACACGCCATCTGGTGTCTTCATCTTTTTCCATCTTTTCCAGACGTTTTTTCTGCTCTTTTGCCGAGATCAAAAGGAAAAATTTTACAATCAATGTACCATCCTGTATAAGCATCTTTTCAAACTCTGTGGCATCTTTTTCCCCAATTTCTCCTTCGTACACCCCACGATACCAGCTTTGGTCAAAGATATGCATCCTTCCTTTTTCCGGAGTTTTTGTAAAAAACCGCCAAAAATATGGGCGCATTTTCTCTTCCTCTCCGGCTTTTCCGGTTGTAAAGACCCGGTAGCCGCGGGGATCTAAAAATTGAATCACACGATTGATCATCGTGCCTTTTCCTGCGGCGTCCACTCCGTCAAACGTTACCATAACCGGAATCTTCTGCTCCTTGCATTTTCGCTGCAGTTCCCCGAGTCTGGTAGAAAGAGACTCCATCTTTTTCTCATATTCGTCTTTTGACATCTTTTTGTCTACATCCACTTGTTCCAGCATACGCAATACCTCCTATTTTCCGGTAGATCCAAAACCACCTTCCCCACGTACCGTTTCATCCAGTTCGTTTACTTCTTCATAAACGGCATAAAGATACGGAGCAATGACCATTTGCGCTACCCGTTCTTCATTTTCAACGACGATATCCTGAGTAGAATGATTATGTAACGCTACCATAATTTCTCCACGATAATCGGAATCAATAACACCTACTTTATTGGCCGGTGCCAGTCCTTTCTTACATGCCATGCCGCTTCTTGCATAAATAAGTCCTACAAGACCTTCCGGAATTGACATTGCGATTCCGGTCGGAATAAATTCTGTCGTTCCCGCAGTCACACAAACCGGCTGTTCCAGGCACGCATAAAGGTCTGCTCCTGCGGCATATTCTGTCCCATAAGTTGGAATATGCGCATTTTTATGTAATTTTTTAAAATCAATTTTCGTTTTCTGCACGTTTTTTTCCTCGCTTATTCTTATTTTTCTTCCCAAAGAACGATTTCTCCGGCTTCCATCGTCTTTTTGACGTCAATGATCCGCTGGTTATCGGAACCTCGGAATCGTATTTTCAAATTTTTGCGTTCTTCGATAAACGGTCCATCGATCAAAACATCGATGTATGACAAGAGTTCCTTTGTTTCCGGCACTTGATCCATCATTTTTCCGCAAATATCCTCATCAAACAGATAGCCGGTATAACACCAGATATTTTTCTCCGGATAGGTCTCTTTTACTTTTTTTACCAGTGGCAGCAGTCCGGGCTGATTTTCCGGTTCAAAGGGTTCTCCCCCCAGCAATGACAGTCCCGATACATACGATGGTTTCAAATATTCCAGGATTTTTTCAATCTCTGCTTCGGTAAAGGGATTTCCAAACCGGAAATCCCATGTTTCTTTATTAAAGCAGTTTTTACAATGATGCGTACAGCCGCTGACAAACAGGGAAACTCGGATTCCCAAGCCATTTGCCACATCATATTGTTTAATATCTGCATAATTCATAATTTTTATTCCTCACCACTTAGATATGGAGTACACGGGCATTGATTTCTTTTGTCTTGCCGACATTCCAGAAATTCTCTCCCAAATATCCACACGTTCTTCTCGTAACATTCATCTTATTATGGTCTTTATTTCCGCAATTCGGACATTCCCATTCAAGATCCTTATTAATCTTGATCTCGCCGTCAAAACCGCACACATGACAATAATCCGACTTTGTATTAAATTCCGCATACTGAATGTTATCATAAATAAATTTTACAATTTCTTCCAACGCTGGCAGATTGTGCTGCATATTTGGAATTTCCACATAAGAAATCGCACCACCGGAGGAAATCGTCTGGAACTGGCTTTCAAATTCAAATTTATGGAAGGCATCAATCTTTTCACGTACATCCACATGATAAGAATTGGTGTAATATCCTTTATCTGTCACATCTTCGATCGAACCAAAACGTTCTTTATCGATCTCCGCAAATCGATAACACAATGATTCTGCCGGTGTTCCGTACAAACCAAAGCCAAGCCCGGTTTCTTCCTTCCATGTATCGGTCGCCCGGCGCAGACGGTTCATCACCTTCTTAGCAAACTCACTGCCTTTTGGTGTCGTATGGCTTTCGCCAACCATCAATTTCGTTACTTCATACAAACCGATGTATCCCAATGAAATCGTAGAATAACCGTCGTGAAGCAGTTTGTCAATCTTCTCGCCTTTTTTCAGACGTGCAATCGCACCATACTGCCAATGAATCGGGCTGACATCCGAAGTTACGCCCTCCAATGCATGATGACGGCACATCAAAGCTTCAAAACAGAGTGAAAGTCGTTCTTCTAATAACTGCCAGAAATATTCCATATTTCCTTTGGCCAGAATACCGATCTGCGGAAGATTTAAACTGACAACACCCTGATTAAATCTTCCTTCCCATTTGTAATTTCCATTTTCATCTTTCCATGGAGACAGGAAACTGCGGCAGCCCATGCAGCTAAATACATTTTCTTCATAATTTTCGCGCATTTTCTTTGCGGATATGTAATCCGGATACAAACGTTTTGCAGAACATTGTACCGCTAATTTCGTAATGTAATCGTATTTTCCGCCTTTGAGACAGTTATGCTCATCCAGAACATAGATCAGTTTCGGAAATGCCGGGGTCACATACACACCTTTTTCATTCTTAATTCCCTCCAGGCGCTGACGAAGTATTTCTTCTATGATCATTGCATTTTCCTCTATATACTCATCATCTTTGTCAAGATTCAAGAACAACGTAACAAACGGAGACTGTCCATTGGTCGTCATCAATGTATTGATCTGGTATTGAATGGTCTGTACACCGGAACGAAGTTCATCTTTTACCCGTTCCTCTACCATACGTTCAAGAATCGCCGAATCCACACTTTCACCAAATGTAGAAAGATAACGATCCCGATATTTATTGGCACTTTTTCTCAAATATTTTCCCAGATGACGTACATCTACCGACTGTCCACCATACTGGCTGCTCGCAACCGCTGAGATGATTTGTGTTACCACAGTACATGCTACCTGAAAACTTTTTGGACTTTCAATCAGTTTTCCGTTCATAACCGTTCCGTTTTCCAGCATATCCCCAATGTTGATCAGGCAGCAGTTAAAAATCGGCTGAATGAAATAATCCATATCATGAAAATGAATCATTCCTTCTTTGTGTGCTTTTACGATTTTTTCCGGCAGAAGCACACGTTTTGTGAGGTCTTTTGACACTTCACCCGCGATCAAATCTCGCTGAGTTGAGGCAATATAGGCATTTTTGTTGGAATTTTCTTCCATAACATCCTTATTGCTGTTGGAAATCAGACTCATGATCGAATCGTCTGTTGTATTTGCTTTACGAACCAATTCACGGGTATAACGGTAAATAATATAAGTCTTCGCCAAAATAAATTTCCCCGCTGCCATCAATTTCTGTTCGATCATATCCTGAATGTCTTCCACCTGAATGGTTTCCCGGTTTACCCCCTCAACACTAGCGATGATCCCATCAATATCGTCCTCTGATACTCTTTCAAATGGATCCACTTCCGCATTTGCCTTTCGTACAGCAATTAAAATTTTATTACGATTGTAATCCACAACTCTTCCATCACGCTTTACTACTTTCACAATAATTCTCCTTCCTTCTCAATCTTTATTATCATTATCGTTCATAAAAGCCGAAAAGCCGGCTATGAAAAACATTATATCACTATCCGCATTTTCTGTCCACTATATCTTGTGATTTTTTTCTTGTTTTTTTTACAAGACACAATATATGGTAGTTGTACTAAAGTTGTAGAATTAGGAAATTAGGACATTTGCATATTTTTTCCCCTTTTTTTCTGCAAATTCGACAATATTTCTTGACTTTCGTATTATGTTATGGTAAATTTTTTATAAAGAATTCGTTAAGCATTCTTTGCATATGCTGTATTGTAGCATTCACATGACTAGTCTGTATCTGCGATGCGATACAGACCGTACTCTCAAAACGCATCGTAGAAAAGAGGAAAACAAATGGTAAAAAACAGAAACATTGCACTTTGCATCATTTTAAGCTTAGTCACATGTGGTATTTATGGATTGTATTGGTTTGTCTGCTTAACAGATGATACAAATACAATTTCCGGTGAGCCAGGAACTTCAGGAGTTGTTGCCTTAGTTCTTACCATTGTTACATGTGGTATTTATGGATTCTACTGGGCATATAAATGTGGCGATAAAATTGATGCAGCACATCAAAAAAAGGGCGAGCCATCCAACAATGGTGGTGTACTTTATTTGATTCTGTTCATTTTTGGTGGAATCATCGCCTATGCTCTGATTCAGAATGAACTTAACAAGTTTGCAAATGCATAAAAAAATGAAAACAATTGTTGTTATTACAGCTATTGGATGTATTTATGCAACTATTGTGCGGTATACGACATTTCGTATACCGTGCTTTTTTCATGAAATAACCGGATTAAACTGCCCGGGATGCGGAATCACAAGAATGTTTTACTATTTAAGCATCCTCGACCTTCCCCATGCCAGTCAGGCCAACTACTATTTATTTTGGTCTATCCCCGTGTTATTGGGATTATTGATTATTGATTATTTTCCTTTTTTCAATTTAAAAAAAAGTCCCAGACGAAAGAAATTCGTAAATATTACTGCCCTATGTTATCTGATTGGTCTCTTTGCATGGTTTGTAGTACGAAATATTCTTTCAATATAATCTGTGGCAAAAATCATTTGAGAGGAGTTCAAACTATGAACAGAGTACAGTTAAAAACAATTGCAAAACAACAGCTTCAGGGAAATATTGGTATGCTCTTTGTGTGTTTACTTATTACATGGGTATTATCAAACAGTGTTCCCGGTCTTGCCAGTCTCATTGTAGCGCCACCTTTAACGCTTGGAATAAGCATGATTTTTCTTGGTTTGACGCGTAACGAAAGTCCTGAAATAAACACATTATTCAGTGGTTTTAGTTATATAGGTCCTGCTATTTTGCTCAACATTATGATTGCAATATTTACCTGTTTATGGTCTTTGCTTTTTGTCATTCCGGGAATCATCAAAGGAATCAGTTATTCCATGGCATACTTTGTTTTAGCTGACAATCCTGAACTGTCCGCTAAGGAAGCCTTGGACGAAAGTAAAAGAATCACTTCCGGTCACATTGGAGATTTATTTGTTCTGTATCTTTCATTTATTCCTTGGGTCCTGCTTGGAGCTATCACCTGCGGACTGGCACTCATTTACGTGGTTCCTTACATGCAGACTACTACGGCAAACTACTACTTAGAATTAAAAGATAATTAGAATTACATAACAGCGCCCCCACCACTTAAAATGTACCCAATATTTTAAGTGGTGGGGGTTATTTTTTCTATGAAACTAAACTTTATTTTCCTACATCTCTAACAACTGATGCTTATTATTGACCCAATTATATATCGCATCTACCCAAATTTCAGGATCATCATGCAAAGCTACATAATTGCATTTTTTTATTACATTTTGAAAATCATAGTCCTTTATCGCTTTTTGAGCCTGAAATTCTGACCATCCATATTTTTCCTCAAAAATACTTATCATTGCCATTTTATATTCATAAACTTTATTCATTGTCCATCATCTCCTTTTTTACTTAATTTTATCATACTTTACATATTTTATGCAAGACAAAGATTTTTGCGTGCAAAATACAATTTGCTTTCCATAAGAATCTCCATCTTCTTTCAAAAAATCTTCCATTTTTAATTGATAATCCTGTAGTTTTATTTTCCCATATCTTAATTTGGATGCTACATTAGCTACAACACCATCTGCCGTTCCACCAATAACAATGTCATATCTGCCATCCAAATTTCTGTCTTTCAACCCCAGTTCATCTGCTATCCTCTCCGTAACTCTATTTGCAATGATAAAACATGCCCACTCCATATTCTCAATTTCAAATCTTTTATAATTCAATTTTAAATCTTCTGTATATTCAAACCTCATCACTACCGAAAATGAATCTTTCATTCCTCTCTCTTTTGCCGTTGCTCGAAGAGCTATATTTCGTGCCAAATTCCAATTGGGCGTGACATAAAATCCTCTTCCAAAATCAAGATATAAATTACTTTTATTCAAATTAATTCCATTTTGAATTATGTCCAAAGCATTTCTATATGTTGTACCATGATATACTTCCACTACGCCACCTCCATCTTTTGATTACTTATTATCTGCTACCCTGTATTTATTTTGTTTCTCTGGAATTTAAAGCAAGAATGATATACCAACTTATTTGACTCTTTTACTTATTTTATACTAGACTAAAATCACTTGCTTTGTGAAAGTATAACACTATATACTTTCAAATGCAAGTGATTTTCAGATTTTATTTCCTTATTTTCTTCTCCGTTATAACAAGTGCCGTCGTCAACAGCACAACCGCAAACAATACTTGTATCCCACAATACTGCCATATGTCTGCACAAGCTTTTTTCGATATCTCGGCGTCAATCTGTTCGGCAGCGCGGATGTACCAATACGCCGGAAGAAAATGTGCCATTGTCTTCACACCGTCTCCCAGAAACGAAAGCGGTACAAATATACCACACAAAAAGGACATGGCAAGAGATACTACATTGGAGATCATATTAATGCTTTCAATTTTTGTGGCCAGCTGGCTGATTAAAAATACGAGGCTTAATGTAACGAGCAAAAAGGCGATCTCGTTGACGATATACAATCCACCTTTTGCAGTAAACCAAAGTTCTCTCCTCATGGCAAATACAACAATTAAATGCATTGCTGTGAGCACCAAACCGGCAATGATAAATGAAACATACAGTTCCCGGTATATTTTCATTTTCGGATACGAGGAACATGCCATCCTTTCCGAAATTTCCTTTTTTCGGAAAATCATCAAAATTGGTGTCAGCGTACTGATAAAAATTGCCAGAAAAAGGTAAGGAACATAGGCAAATAAATAATATGCCGCATCGTGTGTCATCCCTCCGTTTTGAGATGTCATCTCCACTTCCGGTTCCTTTTCCACCGACTGCATCGTCTTCTGCAAGGCCTCCGAGGCATTCATTCCACCGATAAGATAACCCCGCAGCAGGGAAACAAATCCCTGGATGCTTTGTTCCATAATAGTTCCATACATTGTACCCGGAATGGTTTTTACCGTAATCTGTTTCTCTCCCTCCGCCATCGTTTTGCCAAACGCTTTCGGGATACGAACTACACAAGTCAGACTGCGGTTATACATTTTTTCCTGGATAACCTCCTCTTCGTCTTCGACTTCTACCCACTCATTTTCTTTTTTGAGAAAGTCGGTAAGTCCCCTGCTGATCTCGGACCGGTCCTCATCAAATACACAGAACGATATTTTCTGATTTTCATAACTCTTTTCTGAATTTCCTCCCTGCAAAGACATCGCGATTGCAATAGAAAAGAAAATTCCGAGATACATAAAAATATATCCACGTTTCTTTTTTATAATTTTAAAAAAACAAACCAGTATTCTCATTTTCTCTTTCCCCCTTTGCTAAGCCAAATGCTGATTCCCAGCAACACTACCGACAAAATCAGTAAACTCGCTATATTTTCCCAATATCTGGAAACCAAATCCATGTTTAATGCATAAAACGAATCGACGATCAAACTCGCCGGACTAATCACATTAAAAAACGGAATGTGCTGCTGCATAAATGCCCGGATTCCACTGATCATAAGGTCTGCAAAAAAACACAAACCAAGAGAAACACCAACCAGTGTACCTGTTTTGGCTTCGATCGACAGCCGAGTGGAACCGATACACAATCCCATCGTATTTCCGAAACTGGTTCCGACAAACAAAAGCAAAACAACATATCCATAGTGTCCACCGATATTGATTTTCAAGATTCCGGTCATGTACACAAGAACAAGACATGCCAGGGCAAACTGAATCAATTCCACCGCTGCAAATTCACTTAAAATCTCTACCATTTTAGACACCGGTGCCACCGATTTACGCCTTCCAAGTTCGGAAGTGTAAGGCTGTATATTGTGTATCGTATTACACCCCGAGAAAGATGCAAAAAGGCAGGTCATCGCAAAAATAGCATAAAAATAATTTACGACATTATCCGGATTGGAGCCACCCATTGCCTCTTCTTTGACTGCGCTCTTCTGCGTTTGAATGGTCTGTATTACCTCCTGAAGTTTCTCCGGATGCCGGCTTCCTACCTCCATCAGCAATGTCTTATTTTGATCGTATTGCTTTGAGATCATCTGAAGTATTGTCTGCTCCATCCCGGTTTCTTTCACTTTTAACCGCAGCGATGAATCCGTATAATAAATGCCTTTGACTCCTCCATTTTCCAATGCCTTGTCGGCTTCTTCGGCAGTCATTTTCTGAACCTTTAAAAGAGCCTCATCTCCTTTTGATAATTCCTCAAACATCATAGATGCCGCCGCATTTTCCTGTTCTGCCACGATAGCAACCGGGATATTTCCCGCCTTCTCTGTCGTCTCAAAAATATTGCTGAATGCCAGATACATAAACGTACACAAAGCAATTGGGAATAACAGCGTCCAAAAAATCAACTCTTTTACGCGGAAAATAATCTTACATTGATATGTAAATAATCGTAAAAACATGTCCCCACCTCCTAATCGCGCAGTTCTTTTCCGGTAAATTCCAAAAACACATCATTTAATGTCGGCAGTTCACTGTAAATTCTTCCGTATTTCACATGATTTTCCTGTAGGCAGTTTAATACATGGATCAAATTTGCATTTCCTCCATCAAAGCACAATTTAAGAATCGAATCTTCATACGAGTCGTCATATACATGTGGCAGCGACACCAAAATACCTCGCTGTTCCTCATCTAACTTCGGGATTTCAACTTGTACCGTCTCTTTGTTCTGAATCATTGCCTTTAATTCATTCGGGGTTCCGGCGGCAATCGCTTTTCCGTGATCCATAATAACGATCCTCTCACACAGGCTCTCCACTTCTTCCATGTAATGGGAAGTATAGACAATCGTTGCTCCGTCTTCATTTAATTTGCGGATTCCCTCTAAAATCTTATTGCGGCTTTGTGGATCTACCGCGACTGTCGGTTCATCGAAAAAGATAAGTTTCGGCTTATGCGCAATCCCACAGGCGATATTCAAGCGGCGAAGCAGACCTCCGGAAAGTTTTTTCGGATAAAATTTCACATAATCTTCCAGCCCTGCGAAGGCAATCGCTTCTTCCACATACTGCTTTCTCGTCTGTTTATCATTGATATAAAGTCCACAAAAATAATCCACATTTTCATACACCGTAAGTTCATCAAAAACAGCGACATTCTGCATTACTACTCCGATATCCTGTTTGATCTCGTAAGCATCGCTCTTCATCTTTTTCCCAAACACCTGAATCTCTCCTTTGTCATAAGAAAGCAAACCCAAAATGCAGTGAATCGTCGTCGTTTTTCCGGAACCGTTCGGACCAAGAAGACCGAAAATCTCCCCTTCTTTGATCGACAATTGAAAATGATCCAATGCGACCAATTCTTTATATCGTTTTACCAGATCTTTTACTTCTACAACTGTTTTCATCGTTTTCCTCTCCCTTTCGTTTAATTTTCTTTATCTTACCATATCTCCTTTGGTTGTTCCAGTGAATTTCTTCCTCTTTGAAAATGACAAATGTCACATTTTCGCTTATTTTCGATTTCCCTTTTGACCCCACCTGCCTTTTATGATACTATAATATCAGAAGAACAATCCACACAGAAAGGAACGGACGATGAATACACTACTTGACCAAATCATAATCTACTTATTGTGTGCCTCCTTCTGGTTTTCCAAACCGGTCTCTTTGGCAACGGTCATTTTATTCCTTTCCGTTTTGCTATGCGGAAATTTGATATTTTTGTCAAATTCTTCCACATTTAGTTATGTCCTTTTTGCCGGACTTATCATTCTTTCCTTTTTGCTGCCGGATCTCTTTTATTTTTATCCTTATATTTTATATGAGATTCAGAGTAAAACCACGCAGAAAAAGCAATTATTTGTCCTTGTATCTGCCTGCGCAATGCTTCACTTCTATCTCTTTCCGATTTCCCTGTGGCTGTATTTTCTCTTACTGTTTGTGCTTGCGTCCCTGCTGCAGAACACGACCGAAAAGAAAGAATACTGGGAACAGAAATACCGTCAGACAAGAAATGAAAACTATGAACATTCTTATGATTTAATGGAGAAAAATAAGGCATTGCGGCAAAATCAGGATTATGAGATTCATCTGGCTACGTTAAAAGAGCGTAACCGCATTGCCCGGGAAATTCACGACAATGTCGGACACCTTCTGAGCCGTTCTCTTTTACAGACCGGAGCTCTGCAGGTTATGAATCACGATAAGGCACTGGATGCACCATTGCTTACCTTAAAAGAATCTCTGGATACAGCTATGACCAGCATCCGAAACAGTGTCCATGACCTTCATGACGAATCCATTCATCTGCAGACCGCCTTATCCGATCTGCAAAAGGAGGCCTCGGATCTCACCGTTTCACTGCACTACAAAATGCAGACCGAACCACCCAAAGAATTTAAGTATGCCATTCTTGCCATTACCAAGGAGGCACTTACCAATACACGACGTCACAGCAATGCAGAAAGATTTGACATCCATCTCACCGAACATCCTGCCTTTTATCAGCTCATTTTAAAAGACAATGGCACTATGATTTCAAAGGATTTTTCCGGCGGGATCGGACTCGAAAATATGCGGGAACGGGTAAAGCAATTAGGCGGTGAATTTCACATTGTTACTACAGACGGCTTTCGCATCCAGATTATTTTATGGAAAGGGGAAACATCATGAAAATATGTATCGTAGACGACGACAAACTGGTCGCCCTGTCATTAAAAACAATTTTAGAGGCAAATGCAGACATTCAAGTCTGTGGACTGGGAGAAAACGGAAAAGATGCGATCGACCTTTTCCACCAATATCAGCCGGATGTTTTGCTGATGGACATTCGTATGAGTGAAATGACAGGTTTAGAGGCCGCAGAACAACTTCTCGTCGAAGATTCTTCCCGAAAAATTCTCCTGCTCACGACTTTTTCCGATGACGAATATATCATCAAAGCCCTGAATCTGGTGTAAAAGGCTACATCTTAAAACAGAATTTTGAGAGTATCGTCCCTGCTCTTTCTGCTGTCCACAATGGGCAGACCGTCTTTGGAGATGCCATTACGACAAAACTGCCGGAACTTTTGCGCAGTCAGGATTCCCGCTCTTTTTCCCCTGAATCCTATGATATCACAGAAAAAGAATGGGAAATCATTGTAAAAGTCGCAGACGGCCTTAACAACAAAGAAATTGCCTCGGCTCTGTATTTGAGTGAGGGAACTGTGCGAAACTATCTCAGTGCTATTTTGGAAAAATTGAACCTGCGCGACCGTACCCAGCTGGCTGTTTTTTACTACCGGAACATGGTATGAGTCAGGTGTCCAGCATATTTTCCATAAACACCGCATAGCCTTTTGTCGGCTCCTCGACAAACACATGCGTCACTGCTCCGATGATCTTGTCATCCTGCAAGATCGGACTGCCGCTCATTCCCTGAACGATGCCGCCCGTCAGTTTCAGCAGTCTCGTATCGGTTACACGGATCACCATTCCTTTATTATCCTTACTCGTCCGGTTAATCTTTTCAATCTGAATCTCATATTTTTGCGGCGTTCCTTCCATATTGGAATAAATCCAGGCCTTCCCCGTTTTAATATCTTGTCTAAGCCCCACTTCATAATACTTTCTCTGTTGTTTGTCCGGTTCAAAAATGGTACCGAATATACCAAGGGATGTATTTTTATCTATCTTTCCGATGCATTCTTTTGCCACCATATTGATATAGCCTTCTAATTCTCCCGGAGCCCCTTTTTGTCCTTTTATAATATCCAGTATTTTTGTCTCATACAACTCTCCGCCGCGCAGATCCATCAATGTCCCGGTATCCGCATCCGTTATTCCGTGGCCGAGTGCACCAAATTTTCCATTTTTTGTAATATACGTCATCGTTCCGATTCCCTGTGTATCTTCCCGAACCCAGATTCCCAGTTTGTTGCTTCCATCTTTTGCCAACACCGAATGCACAGCCACATCCAGATTCTGCTTACCACGTCGTATGTGAAGCGCAATCTTTTCGCCCTTTCTTTTCTGCACCGCCTGGTTAAATTCCTGTATGGTTTTTACCGAAATGCCCTCTACCTTTAATATATAATCTCCGGTCATAACAATGTTCGTCGCCGGTTCATGAATCAAACCATCCTGTCCCTCGACACTGGTTGTAGACAGCACAAGCAGCCCCTTTGTCTCGACATAAATTCCGACCGGTTCTCCGGACGGTGCCACTTCAATCGGCTCTATCGCCTGAACCTGTATATCCTTTACCGGAAGGACACCAAATAATCTGGCTTTTACCTCATACATTCCCACTCCTTCCAATACAACTGTCGTTTTATCCGATGTCTGGTTGATGTGAAGTGCTTCGACCGCCTTTTCTTCCTTTTTTGAATATTTTATCAAACTACTGTTTGTCAGCAGTTCCTCTCTTCCGACATAGGTCCATATTTTATCCGGGATTTCCCTTTGCAGCCGGCTCCACGCAAGAATTCCAAGAACCACAAGATCCAGAACTAAAAAAGCAAGTAATCCGTAGCGATAAATTTTTTTCCTTTTTGAAACAAACATGGCAATCCTCTCCTCACAAAAAAACTCCTATAAGGAAAGTATTGCCATAATTTCATAATTTATGAATATTGTTTTTGATTTTTTGCCAATTGTTTCATTTCTTTTGCATTCGCAAGCACAGCCTGTGTAATCTCGACTCCGCCTAACATACGAGCCAGTTCCTCAGTGGACTGTTCATCAGACAGCCGGCGTATCCTGGTCTCCGTCTCTTTTGCAGAAGAAATCTTCTCAATGACAAAATGTGTATCTGCCATCGCCGCAATCTGTGGCAAATGGGTAATGCAGATAATCTGATGGTTTTTCCCAAGAATTGACATCTTTTCTGAAACCATCTGCGCAGTTCTTCCGCTGATTCCCACATCAATTTCATCAAAGATCAGGGATTCAATCTGATCCACATCTGCAAATACGGTTTTTATTGCCAACATGATTCGCGATAATTCTCCTCCGGAAGCCACTTTACTCAGCGGATTCAGATCTGCCCCCGGGTTCGTTGCGATAAGAAATTCGACATCCTCTTTTCCTTTTGCCGTAAACTCAGACAATTCTTCCACTTTTACCGCAAATCGGGCATGCTCAAAATTCAGTTCCTGCAATGTCTCGGTAATATTTTTCTCAAGTTTCACCGCTGCTTTCTTTCGAAGCACCGTCAATTTCCCGCACAATTCTTCCAGTGATTTTTCACACTGTTGTTTTTCCGTCTCCAGCTGCAGATGATAGTTTTCAAAATCCTTATAACGGTCAATTTTTTCTATCACTTCCACATAATGCTTCATGGCTTCTTCGTAAGTATTTCCATATTTTGCCTGAATACTCCGGATACAGTCAAGTCGTTCTTCTTTTTGACGCAATTCCGCTTCGTCGAAAACAAAATCATCCATATAATTCGATACACTGCGATTAAAATCCGATAACAGATTTTCGATATCCTGCAGTTCTTCCTGTAAAGAAAGAAGTCCTTCATCTAAGTCGGCAACATCCCCGAGATGACGAAGTGCCTGCGAAATCTGACTGGCGCATCCCTGGTACGAATCACCGGTACATTCATAAACTTTGCCCATTGATTCCACGATATCCGAAGCATTGGACATTTTCTTTACTTCATCCTCCAGCTTCTCTTCTTCGCCTTCTTTAAGTTTTGCCTCTTCAATCTCTTTTCGTTCATATTCCAAGAAAGAAAGCTCTCTGGCACGCTCTTTTTCCGACCCTCCATTTTCTTCCATTTTTTGTAATATTTTTCGGTATTCTTCGTACTTTCCTGCAATCTTCTGCTTTAACCCCTGTGCCTCTTCCCCGGCAAAACGGTCTACCACACTACGGTGATACTCTTTGTGAAGCAGCGACTGATGTTCATGCTGACCATGGATATCAATGCAAAGGGCCGATACTTTCCGAATCACGCCTACCGGTACACTTTCGCCGTTAATTTTATTGATACTTCGATTAGCCGTAATCTTGCGCGAAATGACGATCTGACCGTCTTCCGGTTCGATATCCATCTCACGTAAAGCCTCAATGGTCTCCGGCTTCTCAATCTGAAATACCAGTTCTACCATCGCATAATCTGCACGTTTTCCAATAATCTCAGGAGAAACTCGAGCTCCCAGTGCGATTCCGATGGATCCCACAAGGATGGATTTTCCGGCTCCGGTCTCTCCCGTCAGTATATTCAAATGTTCTCCAAAATCTACATCTACTTCATCAATGATTGCAAAATTCTTCACGTGTAAATTTACCAGCACACAACTCCTCCTGTCCTATCCATTGATATCCGATACCGTTACTTTACACGACAACTTCAAGCCTCTTACCGTCGCATAAATTCTCGTAACACCTCTTCGCCTTCCGACTACTTTTCCGGTAGAATCTACCGAAGCAATCAATGGATTCTGAGAATGCCAGGTTACTCCTGTCGATATCTCATTTACCCGAAGTGTCTCCGTATCATACAGTCGAAGTGGCAGACTTCTTCGATTCAACGTAACGACGAGGACATCGGCATATCCTACCTGTCCATTGGACGTTTCACCATAAACCGTAGCCTGACCTACGCGATTTGCATAAATCTTTCCACGTTTGTTAATTCGCGCAACTGCCGGATTATCTGAATAATATTTGATCTTATCCGTTGAATTGGAAGGTGCGATCGTAATACCCGACTGAATCTGACGTCCTTTTGCTACAATCAGATCATTATTTGTCACATCGACTCCTGTCGCCGGAATCGGATCTGAAACCGTGATCAGACATACTGCTGACTTTCCGGAACCGTCTTTCGCTTTAGCACGAATCTTAACCATTCCGGCTGCCAGACCCTGCACTCGCCCGGAAGCATCTACCGTCGCGATGGAATTATCACTTGAACTCCAGGCAACACTCTTAATCGTTGCTTTTTTCGGATGTACTTTGGCTTTTAACTTCAAAGTCTTTCCGACCAGCAGTTTTGCTGTATATTTATTTAATGTAATCTTTGTCACTTTTCGTACTACTCGTACTTTACATCTTGCAAAAGCACCGGAGCCGTCTTTGGCAGTTGCCGTTATGTAAGCGGTTCCAATTTTCTTTCCTTTTACAACTCCCTTCGAAGTAACACTGGCAACGGATTTTTTAGAACTTTTCCATTTTACGGACTTATTCGTCGCTGTCGCAGAAGTAACCGTCGCTTTAATCGTAAACCTCTTACCTTTCTGCAAAAACTTGGAGGTCGGATTAACTTCTACAGATGTAGACTTCTCTGTAACCGTCAACAAGCAGCTTACTACAAAGCCGCCACTCTTAGCAACACCTTTGATCAACGTAATGCCGCCCTTCAAACCGGTTACTTTCACACTGGATTCCCCCTGGTTCTCCAATTTTGCAATAGAAGGGTCTGCAATGCTCCATTCCATCGACTTATCATAAGCAGCTGCCGGAAGGAAGTCCGGCGTAAGTGTCATGCTTTCTCCTACTTCAATCGTCGCTTTTTCCGGTTTTAAGGTAACTGCTGTTAATGTCTCTTTTACCGTGATCTGAATGACTGCCACTCTTCCGGAAGCCGAAGTCGCCTGAATAAAGGTCACCCCTGTCTTCTTCGCTGTTATCACGCCTTTTTCATCCACATCGGCAATATCCGGATTATAAGATACCCAGGTAATGGCATCGGTACTGTCATCCGGTGTCTTAACCAAGTTTGGTGTATATGTCTCTCCCGCGATCATCTCATAGGCATTTGGCGAGAATGCCAAATCATTACATGGCTGCAACACTGTTACCTTTATGGACTTTCTTGTCGCATCGTCTGCGCCTACATTGATGGTCGTTACACCGGCTTTTTTACCGGTAATATTAATGATACGGTTATTTGGTTTGTATTCATAATCCAATATATTCTCGTCGCCCACTTCAATCGTCAACTCAGAATTACATCCTTCCGGTGCCAGCGCGACATCTACATACTGTGTATCGCCGACATTCAGGGTCAGTTCATTTGGAGTCAGCGTAATTTCCTCACACTTCGACACAACCGTGACCGTACACTGGGCATATACTTTATTTGGATTGTATTTTGGCGATAACATTACAATCGTCGTACCCGGATTTACCGCAGTCAGATAACCATTTTCATCAACGGTTACGACATTGGTATCCAATGATGTCCACTCCGGTGTTTTATCCGTTACATTATTCGGTGTATACGTATATTTTAACTGGTGTGTCGCACCGACTTTCATCGTCAGATTCTCTTCTGTCAGTTTAATCGTCTCATATGGTACAACAATCGTGATCTTACATCGTGGATCGTCTTTCTCATCCGTGTTTGGATTGTTAAATACAACTTCTGTCGTCGATCCGTCTCCTGTCGGTGCTTTTGCTGTAATGGTCGCCGTCTTACCATTGTTATCGAATTCTACATTCACATATCTGTTATCGTAAGACCACCAGGAAGTCGGAACCTGTGATACATCCGGATTTCCCTTGATCTTGACAACGATACTCTCGCCAACATTTAATTTTGCATTGGCCGGATCGATATCAAACTTATTTGGTGTATCTACGATACGAACCATACATTTGGCAGTCGGCGAACCAGCTCCGTTCCGATATACCGCCGTGATAACAACATCATCTGTCGTTACTTTTTTCGCGGTCACTTTACCGGTCTCATCTACCGTCGCATAATCCGGATCACTGGAAGACCATTCAACTTCCAAAACCTGAGTATCATTGAAGTAAGCACTTAAATTGGTCTCACTTCCCTTGTATACCGTAATATAGTTCTGATTCAACTTAAATACATCGGCGATGGTGATCTCGATATTAAAATATCCTTTATCCATCACGGTACTATTATCCGGGAGAAGTGAGCGGATATACGACTCATACTCCGGACGAACGGTTACTTCTGCGTTTACTTTTGTTGTAACCTGGCTGTTCTTATCCAGCGCGGTGATCACACCATCTTTATAAGAAGCATAGTTTTTAAAATCTTTCGGCTGCACTTCAAAATATTTCAAAAATTCTTCCGTCGAAAGGTTGAATGCCTTTGCGATATCATACGTATCTCCGATGGCAATCGTTTCTTTATAATCATTTGGACTTGCATACACATACAAATTCAATACCGTCGGTGCATACACATCTTCATCTATGTACTTCTGCTCGCTCTCATACGCACCATGCGGATAAAAATACACACGGTACAATCCCGCTTTTGCGGTTACTCGAAGCTGATTGGAACGGCTGGATTCCGGACTGATCTCAATCAGATCCGATTTCTTGGTAAGCGAATCCGCGATGACCTCTTCGGTTCCACCGCTGTCCCGCTTGATAACCCAGTCCATCTTATTTTTTATGCCTTCGATATTATTCATAAAGTTTGCATCCGTATAAATCGTTCCACCGGTATCCATTTTTATCGTCTTCAGATTTCCATAATTGGAATCCGTTTCGCTGATACTCGGATAAACGTATACATCTATCGTCGTCGAATAGGTAATCTCCGGACTGTCCTTTGGCGTATACGTCGCCGTGATCTTCGTCATACCGGCTCCCTTTGGCGTAACGACACCAGTTGCAGACACTTCCGCTACTTCTGAGTTTGCCACCGTCCACTGTGCTTCACTGGATTTACCATAGTTCAATGTAAGCGGTACCGATTTGTCCGTCGTACGAAGGAAAATCGCCTTATCCTGCGAATCCTCATATGGCTTTTTGAACACATTATCATTTTGTGAAGTATCTACCGCAAATACGACCTGAATCTTACAGGTAACACTACCGATAACCGGTCCCAGACCACTTGCCACTTTATTGTAAACCGTAGCAAGTACAGTTACTTCACCCGGATTTTTTGCCGTTACGATACCATAGATCTGGCTGCTTCCCTGTTGGATATCTGCGATATCCTTTCCGGTCTCTATCGACCATTTGATCTCATACAGATTCGGATCCGCATAGATCGGCGAATCTTCCGACCCCAGGATCAACGTCGCCTGGCGGTTTTTCATCTGATATGCCGTCTGGGCATTTAACTGATATCCATCACATGTCAGATACAGTCCCTCTGCCGCATCCGATTTATCTCCCAGACAAAAGCACAGTCCCGCCACTGCAATACAGAGTACGAGAAAGATGCTGCCCCATTTCCATATTGTATGTTTTTTCTTTTTTTCACTTTTTTTCATAACTTTTTATCCTTTCTGCTTTTTTTGCTGAAAGCCTCAATTTATATATAAATTTTATCGGCATTTTGTGTCAAAAATTATGATATAATCCAATTTTATTTAGTAACTATTCAGGCTCCCCTCCCCCCATTCGCATTTCGAACACTTTGTGTTCTTTCTCGCCTTTGACAAGGCTAAAAATGCTCATATTGGGAGGGGAGCCCTATTAGGTTCAATGTGCAAAAAACAATGTCTTTTACGTGCAAGCACAGCAATTCATTGTTTTTTGCACATTGGACCTGAATAGTTACTTTTATTATACAATAATTTTCATCCGTTTTCAACCTTTGAACGCTCCTATTTATTTTTCATCTGTACCGGGAATCTGCTGGATGGCCAGCCTAAAAAAATATAAAAAAAGAAGCGCGAGACGGGACTCGAACCCGCGGCCCCAACCTTGGCAAGGTTGTGCTCTACCAACTGAGCCACTCGCGCATTTTGTTGTCGCCGTATCTCTCAGCGACAATCATTATTATACATAAGGTTCACATAAAAGTCAAGGAAATTTTTGAATTTTTTTCAATTATTTTTCAATCTTTTTGAAAACCTCGTAAATTCGGTGTATTGGGAACCCTACTACATTAAAATAATCACCTTTTATTCCGGCAATATGTTTGGAAAATACACCCTGAATGCCATAAGCCCCTGCCTTGTCATAGCAGTCACCCGTCTCTATATAAACTTCGATTTCTTTCGCGGTCATAGGTGCCACCTCTACCTCTGTTGTTTCCGAAAAAACATCGCACTGCGTTATTTCACCCGCTATCACCGTAAGCAGAGCCACTCCTGTCGTCACTTCATGTGTTCGCCCCTGCAGACTCGACAGCATAGCAAATGCATCTTCTCTGTCTTTTGGTTTGCCGTATATTTTTCCCTGCAGGCTGACCACCGTATCGGCTCCAATTACAAGGAACTCTTTTTCTTTCTCCAAAATCTCTTTAAACACAGCTTCCGCTTTCTGCTTTGCCAATTCTTTGGTCACTTCTGACGGCACATCACTCGTAATAATCTCTTCACAATCCGAAACATGCACTTCAAAAGAATCCGTGATCATTTTCATCAATTCTTTTCTTCTTGGCGATCCTGACGCCAGTATCACTCGTTTTTTCATACAAAAACCCTCTTTCTATCCGTATTCCACCTCAAATTATAATATAATTCAAACGGTGTTTCAAGTAGAAAGAGGGTTCTCTATCTTTATAATGCCTTCCTATACAACATAACCAAAAAACAATTTTTTACTTTGTACGCGATGCCTCTAAAAATGCCTGAAATGCCGGCTTAGGATCATCAATCGAAGTACCAAAAAGCAATGGCTGGCTCTTACCTCTCCAGGAAATGCTATCGTAAAGCCCCCATATCGTAAGTCCGGTAATTCCTTTCGGGCTTACTGTCTTATCGCGGTTTTTCTGCTTTGCGATCACCATCTCCATAAAATCTTTCACAAAGGCTGCCTGCTCTTCTATCGTCTCCCCTTCGTTTTCGTAATCATACGAAGGATCTTTTTTATCGGTTCCATCGGTATCAAAATTAATGGTAAAGTCAAGTTCTGTGATCTGAACTTCGTATCCTGCCGCCATAAATTTCTCCAACGCTGCACCATACTCTTCAATCGTCGGTCTTTTGATATCTACATGGCTCTGCATACCGATTCCGGAGCAGATTTTTGCTTTTTCCCCTTCATTTATAAAATTGACAAGGGCAAGAAGATCCTCTACTTCAAAATAAGTATCATAGTCATTGTAAAATAATGTAACTTTATCTGTTGCATCATATTTTTCCAACATCTCATAGGCACGCTCAAATGCACGTTTTACATAAGACGGCGTTCCTTTCATATCTCCGTAAACACTCGTCCAGTTAAGAGACCATGCTCTTCCCCGATGAAGATATTCATTTACAACATCCCATGCATATACGATCTTACCGGTTTCACCTGCAATTTCTTTTTCTTTCTGCATTACATGATCCATTACGGTCGATACATAAAAATCAATTCTTGCATCCATCGTATCCTCATCTACGGCATCTTCGTCGGCGTCATAATCAATTCCAAAGAACCACGCCGGTGTCTGGCTGTGCCACAAAAGTGTATGACCACGGAGTCCAAGACCGTTATCATAAGCCGTCTGTAATATTTTGTCAATTCGATCAAAATTCAACTTTGGAACACTCGTTTCCTTATAATTATCAGGAATAATGTATCCCAGTTTTTCTGCTTCCTCTTTTGTAATAGCATTTACACTATTCCCTAAAACAGCATCCGGTTTCATCTCATTTTCCATCGTGATACTGTTAAAATGTTTTTTGACAAATGCCAGCGTCTTCTCGTCCTGAAGTTGACTCATACTCGGATTCGAACCGTAATTTACGCAGGTTCCAAGATGTCCAAAAACATCTTCATAGTTTTCCAAAATGCTATCCGACTTCAAAGGCGGCAATGTCACTTCCGGTGTTGCCGATGGCGTGGCTGAAGGCTTAGCGGAAACGGCTGGCGTTCCGGAAGCCGCCGGTGCTGTACTTGGTATCACTGTCGGAGCAGTCGTCTTCACAGGATTGACCTTCGCCTTTGTCACTTTGACCTTACAGACAAGGGTAAATTTCTTTTTCTGCTGTCTTACCTTACAGCTGATCTTTGCCGTTCCTTTTTTCTTTGCAATGATCTGTGCTGATTTTTTTGTTTTTTTACCAATGGAAACAACGCTCTTTTTACTGCTTTTCCAAGTAACTCTTGCTTTCTTCGCCGTTTTTACTTTTAATGTCGTTTTTTTACCGGCTTCTAACCGAATTGATCTTTTTGACAAAACCGGCTTCTTTGCTGCCTCTGTCCAAGTTGTGGCCGGAACCGCCACTGATACAAGCATAACTCCTGCCAGCAGTTTGGCAATCATTCTTCTCTTCATTTCTTTTTCTCCTTGTTTTATAAAATTACTGAAATACTCGTCTTGCAAAATTATACAATCCTTCTCTCCACGCATTCCAGTCATGTCCATATGGCACATTATTGAACATATGACGTACGTCATTTTTCTCTAATACCTTATGATACTTTGTTGGATTATCAGATACTACCGTGTCATTATCTCCCTGCTGGATCATAATGAGCGTAGTGTCCTGATACTCTTTTGGTATCTTGAAAGTATCTTCCGTAAACAGTCCCTCTTCTGCACTGTATGGAAGAACTCCCGGTGCCGGTTCAAAAGCTCCGATGTAACTAAAGTAATCCAACATATAAAATCCACAATACAAACTGGTTCTTCCTCCCATTGAAAGACCGGCGATCGCATGATTATCGCGTCCCTCCATAATGGAATAATTTTCCTCCATATATGGGATCAGGCTTGTTCTCAATTCATCTACCATACGATTGAACATCACAAATCTTCCCGGGTCTAAGTAATTCTCCGGCATCTTTTCACCCGGCACCTGAACAAGCTGGTTCGGGCACACAATGATCATTTCCGGAATTTTTCCCTCTTTATTCAAATTTCCTGTAATATACTCCGGAAGACCGGATTTCCACTCATTTTCGCTTCCACCGATGCCATGCAGGAGATACATGATCGGATATTCTTTATTCGCATCATAATCTGCCGGAAGATAAACAACGGCTCTTCTATCTGCTTCTGACACTTTCGAATAGTAGGTAATTGTCTTCGGTTCCGCATATGTATAACCGTCCAATTCCTCTGCATAATCTTCCGGCACATCAAAAGAGTCATCAATAAATAATTTTGGTTTTGAAGACGCAACCGGTCCATTGTACGGTGTCGTCTTTGGTGATGCTGTCGGTGTAACAGTTGGTGATGCTGTCGGTGTAACAGTTGGTGATGCTGTCGGAGTTGACGACGGTGTTGCAGTTGCTGCCGGTGCACTTGGTGCAGCTGACACCGGACTTTGCGAAGTATTTGCTGCCGGTGTCTGTGAAACAGTTGCTTTCGGAGCCATTGATGGCTGTGTAGATGCTTCCATTGTTTTCTTTACTTCTTTTTTGTTTTTTACAATTACATTTACTTTTCCAATTATTTTTTTCTTTGCTTTTTTCTTTTCTGTTATCGTAATCACTGCCTTCCCCGCTTTTTTTGCTGTCACTGTTCCTTTTTTATTCACTTTGGCAATTGACGGTTTGGAAGATTTAAACATATATTTCGCCTTCTTAACCTTGCCTTTTATTTTAATTGTTTTCTTTTCCCCTGCTTGAAGCGTCATCTTCTTTGTAGTACATTTTGCTTTTGCGGAAACCAACGTTCCGGAAGCCATTCCCGGCAATGCAACCGCACCAGTAAGAACGATGGCAAGCACTTTCTTTGTTTTTCTTGTTAACATATTCATCTCTCCATTCTTTCTAATATAAAATTTCAATTTTATTATTTTTATTTTACAATCTTGCATTTTGTTTCTCAATGTCGTATAATTGCAATAAATACACATATTGTTTTAAAAAGGAGAGATATTATGCATATTCACAATGCTATTTATAACACCATACACAAAGACGGAATTTTCCTTTCCAAAGCATCCGGCATAGCTGACTTTCTTCTTTTATACATAAAAACGCCGGCTTTACTTCAAGTATACGAAAATACGTATACAATTACAGATCCATCAGTCATTATCATATCCGGTTATAGTCCTTACAAATATCTTTCTGTCACAAAACCATACTGCGATGATTATATCCATTTTTTGCCAAGAGATACGGATGGCTTTTTAAAAGAATTGCACTTTCCTTTAAATAAACCCATAAAAATTAACAACCACCACTTAATTGATCCTATTATTCATGCGATCTGCCGGGAATATTACGAAGCAACCGAGTATGTCCTTGATATTCAATATCATCAAATGATGCTTCTCATGGCGCGTATTGGGGAATCCTGGTCTGCCGAGCACTATCAGAATTCTCATGTTCCTTATTTTGAAAATCTGATGACAATACGAAAAAAAGTTTTGGCTGACCCGACAAAAAATTGGAAAATAAAAGATCTTGCGAAAGAAACCACCCTGTCTCCTGCTTATTTTCAGGTTTTATATAAAAAAGCGTTCGGCACTACATGTCTGTCAGATATCATTGACAATAAAATTGCAACCGCGAAAGAATATCTTCTTTCAACGGACATGTCTGTCGCTGACATCTCAGTTGAACTGGGATATAGCCAGGTATACCACTTCATCCGGCAATTCAAAAAAAACACCGGAGTTACCCCCGGTGCTTTCCGAAAATCAATGCGGTAATTTTTATTTAAAGTATTCAACACCACTCTCGAAGATCAACTGGTTCTGGTCGCCGCAGATATTCAATGCCACGCCATCGCCACGACGCTCGGAGTGTGCCATTTTTCCTAACACTCTTCCATCCGGGCTTGTGATACCTTCGATTGCATAGTAAGAACCGTTTGGATTGAAGTCTTCATCCATCGTCGGATTGCCATTGACGTCGACATACTGTGTAGCAACCTGTCCATTTTCGAACAATTTATCAATCCACTCTTTGCTTGCGACAAAACGTCCTTCTCCGTGAGAAGCCGGTACGGCATAAACACCGCCGAGCGTTGCCTTCCGGAGCCATGGGGACTTGTTCGTTACTACTTTTGTGTAAACCGATTTACTGATATGACGGCCAATGCTGTTGGTTGTCAATGTCGGTGAATCGTCTTTCTGTGTCTTGATTTCTCCATAAGGAACCAGTCCCAGTTTAACCAAAGCCTGGAAACCATTACAGATACCAAGTGCCAAACCATCTCTCTCCTGAAGGAGACGATGAACGGCTTCTTTGATGCGTTCATTGCGGAATACGGAAGTAATAAACTTCGCAGAACCATCCGGTTCATCACCGGCACTAAATCCACCGGAGAACATCAAAATCTGGGATTCATTGATTGCGCTTTCAAATGCATCCACACTATCCTTAATGTCTGACTCTGTCATATTCTTAAATACGATACTCTCTGTCTCTGCGCCTGCAGCCACAAATGATTTCATCGTATCATATTCGCAGTTTGTACCCGGAAATACCGGAATAAATACTTTTGGTTTTGCCACTTTATGCTTGCACACATAAATCTCTTTGGCATCATAAAGTCCGGTAGTAATCTTCTTGTCTTCCACTCCGGAACGGGTTGGGAATACTTTTTCCAAGGTCTGTGTCCAGGAAGCAATTGCCTCTTCCATGGATACACTTTCGTTTCCGTAAGTAAACTCAGCTTTTTCCGTAACCGTACCAACCACTTTGTAATCCAATCCAAGTGCAGCTACTTTTTCTACATCTGCAGCATCCACTTCAAGAAGAAGATTACCGTAAGCCGGTTCAAAGTATGTGGAAACGGCTTCTTTCTCTTCAAATGCAACACCCAGTTTATTACCAAATGCCATCTTCGCGGCCGCCTGTGCAATTCCTTTGCCTTCCAAAGCATAGGCCGCTTTTACGAGACCGCCACGCATCTGTGTCGTTACTGTCTCGTACATGTTGAGTACATAATCGTAATCCGGAAGATCATACGCATCTTTGCGGATTGGCAGACATATAAGTACATCTCCTGCTTTTTTCAATTCCGGTGTGACAACATCGGAAACCGTAGCCACATCCACAGCAAATGAGCACAATGTCGGCGGAACATCAATATCATTGAAAGTTCCCGACATACTGTCTTTTCCACCAATTGACGGAAGGCCGAATTTCATCTGTGCATCGTAAGCACCAAGCAAAGCTGCCATCGGCTCTCCCCAGCGTTTACTGTCTTCCGTCATACGTTTGAAGTATTCCTGGAACGTAAAACGAATCTTTTTATAATCCCCACCGGCAGCAACAATCTTGGCCACCGAGGTAAGCACTGCATATTCTGCTCCATGATATGGACTCCAACTGGTAAGATATGGATCCATGCCATAACTCATCATTGTAACCGTATCACATTTTCCATCCAATACCGGAAGTTTTGCAATCATCGTCTGCGTAGGTGTCAGCTGGTATTTACCACCATATGGCATTGTAACCGTTGACGCTCCGATAGAACTGTCAAACATTTCCACCAATCCTTTTTTGGAGCAGACATTCAAATCTTTTAATGTGTCTGTGAAAGTATCTTTAAAGTTATCTTTCACTTCCACTTTTTCCATATAATTTTCTGCTTTTGAAGGCATCGTAACCGTTACATCTGTTTCCTGATGTGCTCCGTTGGTATCCAGAAATGCGCGGGAAATATTAACAATTTCTTTGCCTCTCCAGGAAAGAACAAGTCTTGGAGTTTCCGTAACTACAGCTACCGGAATCGCCTCCAGGTTTTCCTCGTTTGCGTAACCAAGCATTTTATCTACATCTTTTGGATCTACAACAATCGCCATACGCTCCTGGGATTCGGAAATCGCAAGCTCTGTTCCATCCAAACCGGCATATTTCTTAGGCACTTTATCAAGATCCACACGCAGTCCGTCTGCCAGTTCACCGATTGCAACGGATACACCGCCGGCACCAAAGTCATTACATTTTTTTATCAAACGGCTGACTTCTTCTCTGCGGAACAATCTCTGAATCTTACGCTCTGTCGGAGCATTACCTTTCTGTACTTCTGCACCACAGGTATCAATAGACTCTGTATTGTGGGCTTTCGAAGATCCTGTCGCTCCACCACAGCCATCTCGTCCGGTTCTTCCCCCAAGAAGAATGATGATATCATCCGGATCCGAATTTTCACGAATTACATTTTTACGAGGAGCAGCCCCCATAACGGCACCGATTTCCAGACGTTTTGCCACATAATTCGGATGATAGATCTCATCTACCAATCCTGTTGCAAGACCAATCTGGTTACCATAAGAACTGTATCCGCTGGCAGCCCCTGTCACAATCTTTCTCTGTGGCAGTTTCCCTTCCAATGTTTCTTTCAACGATTTTGTCGGATCGGCAGCACCGGTAACACGCATTGCCTGGTACACATAGCCACGTCCTGACAACGGGTCACGGATCGCACCGCCAAGACAGGTAGCAGCTCCACCAAATGGCTCAATTTCAGTCGGATGGTTGTGTGTCTCATTTTTAAAGAACACAAGCCATTCTTCCATAACCGGTCCCTTACCATCTTCGTGATCGATCTCAACCGGAACAACAATCGAGCAGGCATTAATTTCATCCGAAACTTCCATGTCGTCCAATTTTCCTTCTGCACGAAGTTTTTTCATCGCCATAAGCGCAATATCCATCAAGGAAACGAATTTATCATCTCTTCCTTTATAAATTGTCTCATGATCTTTTTTATACTGTTCAAACGTGTCCTGAATCGGCTTTTTGTAATCGCCTTCTTCAAATGTAACATTTTTCAATTCTGTCAAAAATGTGGTATGACGGCAGTGATCCGACCAATATGTATCTAACACACGAATCTCTGTCACGCTAGGGTCACGTTTTTCTTCATTTTTAAAATAATTCTGAATGTGTAAAAAGTCTTTAAATGTCATGGCAAGACCGAGAGACTGATACAATTGATTCAGTTCTTCTTCCGGCATGTCCTTAAAGCCATCAAAAATCTTAACATCTGCCGGCTCTTCAAATTTGGTTACCAGTGTTTCCGGAATGGTTTCATCCGTCTCTTTCGAATCTACCGGGTTGATGCAGTACTCTTTGATACGGGCAAAATCTTCTTCGGAAATATTGCCTGACAAAACATAAGTAGTAGCCGAACGAATAACCGGTTCTTCGCTTTCGTTCAATAATTTCACACACTGCTCTGCGGAATCCGCACGCTGATCAAACTGTCCCGGCAGATATTGAACGGAAAACACCTTATCTCCTGCTTTTTTCTCAAAGCTTCCCTCATAGACATAATCTACCGGTGGTTCTGAAAATACGGTTGCCAGCGCTTTTTTGTAAGTTTCTTCCTGAATGCCCTCGACATCATAGCGAATCAATACTCGAACCTGCTCAAGATCCTTAATTCCAAGGTATTCCTTTACCTCCTGTTTCAACTCTTTTGCAGCTACGGCATAGTCCTCTTTCTTTTCTACGTAAATTCGCTTTACATTAGCCATGATTTTCTCTCCTATCTTGTCTTATCCATCATTATCACTACAAGTTTCTCTTATATTGTGTAAGACCCAAGTTTTACGCGGCCCTTCCAATAACTCTGAACTTCTGTAACATAATTTGGTGCAAATTCAGCATATCTTGCGTTGAACTGCTTTGTTTCTTCTTCATTGACAACAGACTGGCACTGATTGTCATACGCTTCACTGTCATCGTTGTTTACCATTTTGATCAGATAATAACCGTCGTCTCCCTCAATAATATCTGAAATCTGACCATTATCCATTTTCATGATCTGCTTACGAAGTTTTTTATTCAGGAATGTAGAATCTTTCAGATCCTTTTTGATCAGATTCTCTGTTTGATACTGAATTCCCGTTTTGTCATTGTCATCCAACAGTTTTGTAAAATCCTCTGCTGTCTTTGCTTTTTCCTGTAACGCCTGCATATTCGTAAGATTTGTCTGCTTCTGTTCTGCGGAAACCTCTTTGGTTTCTTCTCCGCTGGTTTCCTGATTGCTGACTTTATAATACTGCAATGTATACTGTCTGTAATCCTTTTTATTTACAGTTGCTTTCAATGCCTCTTCATCCACACCGCTTTCTTTGATCAAAATCTGACGGAATTTCTCTGCAAGTGCATTTTTCTTAAATTCACTTTTCAAGGTCTTTTCATCCAGACCCTCCAGTTTTTTCTGTTTGTCTGTAAAGTTTTTCATGGTGTCTGTAACATTGTTTTCTGCTGTTTTCTCTTCTTCTGCCGTGAGGGAATATCCTCTCTTCTGAGCCTCCATATAAAGAACCTCACGCTGTTTCAAAGAATCCATCACCTGCTTTTTCGCAGCGGAAGCACCATTTCTTCCTTTACTGTCAACATCTTCCATTTCCCAATATGTCTTTCCATACAGCTGCTGATAAATGGAAGAATATTGATTGTACTGGTTTTCTACCTGATAAATGCTGTAAACGGCTTCTTTCATATAAACCGTGTCTTTCTTTTGTGTTCCATTTTCATCTGTCGTGGAAACTACCAATACGGCACGCGGGCGAAGCTGCATATAGCACACCCCTGCGCACAATACGATAACGGCAAGAATACCTAAGATCACCAAAACCTTATTTTTAGAAGAAACAAAGGACAAGGCACTGGTACCCCCTCCCTGCTTCTTACTTACTCCGTTGTTTTTTGCTAATTTTTTTGAGTTGTTCATTGTTACCCTCCGAAATACATTTTTTTGCTCAAAGCATATAATAATATTTTACCATATTATTTTCTTTTGTAAAGAACAAACTCTACGAATTTTTTGTGAACGCAAACAGAACAATTCCAGATACAAAAAAACTCTGTCCATTTTCTGAACAGAGTCTTGGATGCAGGAAAAGGGACTTGAACCCTCATGGTATTGCTACCACACGGACCTGAACCGTGCGCGTCTGCCAATTCCGCCATTCCTGCGTGCTTTATTACAATATCATATTTTTTTTTACTTGTCAACAAAAAATCATGGAAATTTTTCAAATAATGTAGTATACTGTTTTTATGCAACATAACAGAACATAATTTGAAATGGAGGATAGTCCTATGGGAATCAATGTTGGTATGCTTATTTTTGGTCTTTTCGACAGTGCACTCGCTTTTTTTCTGGTGTATTGCCTTTGGGTCTCTTGGTTAAAGGGAAAACGCATCGGTCAGATTTTGGGCATTATTTTCGGGACTTTGGTATTTACCACCTACCTCACGTTATTTATCTGGTTTAACTCCCCTGGCGTCCGGGTTCGTTCTGATATTCGAACGATCATCTACGCAGCACCTATTGTTTTAACAATTCTTCTCTCCATTCTGACACTGTTGTCGCAGACGTCAAAGAAAGAAGAAGGCGAAAACGATGAAAAAGCGTCCGAAGAAACCGCCACCGGTGAACCGGCAAAATAATTTTTGTTTCAAATACTACAATCATACAGGAGGTTGCCTATGTTTGAAAATGCGATTAAAATACCATCAAAAATTAACAGTAAAATTTTATTGAAAGTGGTTCCCGGACATTTTGCTACCAGCCACTCACACATCAACTACTACATGGATATGACACGTTTGAAAGTCGGACAGCGCGAGGCAAAAGCCGTGGCTTCCACCATGGCAAACAATTACAAATACAATACTCCGATCGATGCGATCGTCTGCATGGACGGAACCTATGTCATCGGTGCTTATCTTGCTGAGATTCTGACAGATGCCGGCGTTATCTCCATGAACTCACACCAAAGCATCTATGTCATTGAGCCGGAATTCGATTCCTGCGGACAGATGTTTTTCCGTGACAATATTCAACCAATGGTCAGAGGGAAAAATATTCTCCTGCTTGTTGCTTCTGCTACTACCGGAAAGACCATTGACCAATGTCTGGAGTGTTTGGAATATTATGGTGGAATCATTCAGGGATTGTCTGCGATTTTTAGTGCAAAAGATGAAATTCACGGATATCCGGTTCGTTCCATCTTTACTACGGATGATTTTTCAGATTACAAATCATTTGCTCAGAAAGACTGCCCTCTTTGTCATGCAGGACAGAAAATCGATGCCATTGTAAATAGTTACGGATACTCAAAACTATAAATACTTTTTAAAAAGATAAAAACGTCCGCTGCAGGGAAACGATTTCTCTGTATCGGACGTTTATTTTTCTTTATTTTCCTTATTTTTCCAAAAGTTCTTCAGCCAGCTGATTCATTTCTTCTACATTTTTCTCATTCATCGTAGAACGGATCGTTACCTGACTGTCGCAAATGGTAAGATTTTTCATCTCATCCAGAATCGCGCGCATCTGTTTTCCTGCCATCGGCGCCCAGGAACCATTTTCCATAATACCTACGACACGTTTCTGATAATTTTTACTCTTCAAATGGCGAAGGAAGTCTTCCATAACCGGGAAAATTCCTCCATCATAGGTTGCTGCTGCGACAACGATCTTATCATAGCGGAATGCATCTTCTATTACTTCTGCCATATCCTCACGGGAAAGATCACTGACAACTACTTTCTTAGCACCTTTTTCTTTGAGGATCTCGCCCATCTTTTTAGCAGCTTTGGCAGTATTTCCATGGATGGAAGCATAAGCTACCAATACCCCCTCATCTTCTGGCTCATAGCTGCTCCAAGTATTATATTTGTCAATATAATAGCCAAGATTTTCTTTCAAGATCGGTCCATGAAGTGGGCAGATCATCTGAATATCCAATGTCGCCGCTTTCTTTAACAATGCCTGTACCTGTGCACCATATTTTCCTACAATATTAAAATAATATCTTCTGGCTTCACAAGCCCAGTCTGCTTCTACAGACAAGGCACCAAATTTACCAAATCCATCTGCAGAAAATAGAATTTTTTCACTCTTCTCATATGTTACCATAACTTCCGGCCAATGCACCATCGGAGCCATGAAAAACTGAAGCGTATGTGCTCCCAGCGAAATTTCTTCGCCTTCTTTTACCACAACACTTCGATTACTCAGATCAAAGTCGAAAAACTGTGGCATCATCGAAAATGTTTTTGCATTTCCAATAATTTTCATTTCCGGATACATTTCCGCAATCTTCTGAATATTTGCCGCATGATCCGGTTCCATATGGGATACCACAAGATAAGCAGGAGTCTTATCTTTAAGGACATTTTTCACATTAGCGATCCACTCTTCTGTTGCCCGCTGATCCACAGTGTCCATAATCGTAATTTTATCGTCCATGATCACATAGGAGTTATAAGACACTCCTTCCGGAACAATATACTGGCTTTCAAACAAATCCAGTGTCGTATCATCTGCACCCACGTAAAAAATGGAATCTGAAATTGTTGTATCTTTCATTTTATCTGCTTCCTTTCTGCCTTGATTTTTTTCTTAAATCATATCATAAAGTTCTTTAAATTTCAAAGGGATTTTCAATCATTTGTTTACAATATCAACATTTTGATGTAAAATAAAATCGGAAATCATGTACAAACACACAAGGAGGACATCATGAAACAAATTACTATTGGTTTTTTAGGGCTGGGCCTGATCGGCGGTTCCATTGCCCGCTCCATCCGCAAAAATTTTCCCTCTTGCCGGATTATCGTCTACAGCCGTAGAAAGAACGAAGATCTTTTGCAGGGACAAAAAGACGGAATTATCAGCGATATCACCTATTCGATAGATGCTCGTTTTTCTGAATGCGATATTATTTTCCTATGTGCTCCTGTGTTGCAGAATATTCAATTTTTGGAACAGTTAAAACCTCTTATCAATAAAACCTGTATTATTACAGATGTCGGAAGTGTGAAAGGAAACATCCATAAAGAGGTCGAACGTCTCGAACTGGAGGCCCAATTCATCGGCGGGCATCCGATGGCAGGCTCGGAAAAGACCGGGTTTGCGAATTCCTCCGAAGATTTACTGCAGGATTCCTACTATCTTCTCACTCCATGCAAAACGACCGCAGAAGAAAAAGTTCTTTTTCTAAAGAAAATTCTCTCCGGAACAGGTGCCATCTTTGCTACAGTAGATGCCGGTCTTCACGACGATATTACCGCTGCGATCAGCCATGTGCCACATATTGTAGCCGCCTCGCTTGTCAATATGGTCCGCGAAAATGATACATCAAATGAACTTATGAAAACTTTTGCCGCCGGCGGTTTCAAAGACATTACACGAATCGCCTCTTCTTCTCCGGAAATGTGGGAAAGCATCTGCCTCTCCAACGCTGACAGTATCGACCATTTTCTTTCCCTTATGATTGATGAACTGACAAAAATGCGTTCCTACATCGCCAACGAACAAGGTGGCGAGATTAATCGCTTTTTCGCTTCTTCAAGAGAATACAGAGACTCGATTCATTAAGTTATCAGATTATATTATTTATAAAAAGAACCTTCGATCACTCGTCTGAGTTTTCGAAGGTTCTTTTCGTATTTACTACCAATTAACGATTAGTCATTTTCTTTTTTATCAAGCCAGTTTTGTTTATCCTGCTCTGTAATCTTACGGATAATGCGGCAAGGATTTCCCGCAGCAACAACTCCGTCCGGAATATCTCCTGTTACAACCGATCCCGCTCCGATCACAACATTACTTCCAATGTGTGCTCCCGGTACAATCGTAACATTTCCGCCAATCCAAACATCGTCGCCAATCGTCACTTCTTTTGCGTATTCATAGCCTTCATTTCGAGCCGGTGCATAGATTGGATGACACGGTGTATAAATCTGTACATTTGGTCCTAAAAATACATGGTCTCCAATGGTTACTTTTGCAGAATCCAGCACAACGCAGCCATAATTTGCATAAAAGTTATCGCCAACATGAATATTAAAGCCGTAATCACAGCGGAATGGAGCTTCTACACATACCTTTGCTCCAACACTGCCAAACAGATCACGGATAATACGTTCTCTGCCATCTACGTCATCATATCGTGTTTGGTTAAACTCATCTGTCAATTTTCTGGTCCTAAATATAACTTCATGCAGTTCATCATCAAAACGATATACTTTTCCGGCTATCATCTTTTCCTTCTGCTCAGAAGATGCTGCTGTGCCAAATTCCAGTGTTGTCAAGCCACCAAAATCTGTCTGTGAACTACCTGTCGAAGTGTCAAATGAATCCAATGTTCCGCCGGTTGCAAACTCAATACCGCCCAGTCCACTTGGCTGTTCTTCCTGAAGCATCGATGCCAGATCATCCTCCTGCTCGGATGCTGCCGCAGATGCCGTAATCTCACCGGACAAAACAATATTATCCGCTTCTTCCTGTGCCACCGGTGCAGACAAATCTACATCGCCCACCTGCCAAACCGGAAGATCTTCCTGATTTGGATTCATCGGATCAAATACCGTTTCTTTTTCTGCTTCTTTCGCTGCCTCTTTCAAAATCGCTTCCTGTTTTTTGCGCGCTGCTTCCTCTATCTCTTCCTGCTCACGGCGTGCTTTTTCTTCTGCCAGCGCTTTCTGTAATGCCTCTTCTTCCGCCTTACGGCGAGCCTCTTCTTCCGCTGCCAGACGAAGTTTTTCCTCTTCCTCAGCTTTCCGTCGAGCCTCTTCTTCCGCTTTAAGCCGTGCTTCTTCCTCCGCTTTTTGACGAGCCTCTTCTTCGGCTTTGCGGCGGGCTTCTTCTTCCTCCGCTTTCCGGCGGGTTTCTTCTTCCTCCGCTTTCCGGCGGGCTTCCTCTTCCTCCGCCTTACGACGAGCTTCTTCCTCCGCTTTCCGGCGTTCTTCTTCCTCTTCCGCACGAATCTCCTCTGCAAATGCTTCCATTACCTTATCTTTCATCGCCGCACCAATCTGCTGGTGTTCTTCCGGCATAAGATGAAGGCAGTCTGCACCACTTGACACAGCCACAACAGCAAGGTCAATAAATCCTGCCCCCACTTCCTGGGCTACTTTCGAAAACTGTGGCGCAAAATCAAAAGAATAATCAATCTGAGCACGTCCAAATTCCAAACTTAATGTCGGTGAAAATTCAATTTCATCTCCCAAAAGCATCGGACTTGCAATCAAAATCTTTGCGTCTGTTTTCTGCTGGATCAACTCGCACATCGTCTTAAGATTTTGCGCGATCTGAGCCGGTGTAGCATCAAAATACTTTTTCAGATCATTGGTTCCCAGCATCAGTACAACAAGATCCAATGGTGCATTGGCTTCAAGACTCGCCTCAATATCAAGCATACCGTTACAGCCTTCTATATATGGATCATCAAACGCAATCGTTCTTCCATTTTTTCCATCGGCAATAACTTCAAAACGATCTCCCAATAATTTTCCCATGATCCCCGGCCATATGCTGTCTGCTTCGTATCGCTGTCCGTCCGGAGCATAACCATATGTATTTGAATCTCCAAAGCATAATATCCTTCTCATTATCAGTACCTTCCTTTACAAAAATTGTTACTACCTGCACTATAATAATACTAGTATAACATACTTGTAAAAATATCGCTAGTGTTAGAACAAATTTTTTCACTTTTTTTGTATATCATCCAATGTCTTTGTATACGAGGGCAGAAATTCTTCCATAAACGTGTCAACTTCCGGAAGTTCCATCTGTTTTAAGGATTCCAAAATTGTTTCATGGGCCGTGGAAAACTCTGAATTTCCTGCCTTTTTCTCCTCAATGCACTTAATCAAAGCAGACAATTTATCTGCCCCCTTTACAAGACGCCACAAGGCTTCTTCCCCGGATTGTTCCAGCAAAATTTCCCGGTAATAGGGCTGCATATAATCCGGAAGCTGATTTAACAAGGTAACGCTTGCCACTCTCTCCACTTTTTTATATGCCTTTTGTATCTCTTCGTCATAGTATTTTACAGGAGTAGGCATATCTCCGGTAATGATTTCATTGGCATCATGGTACAAACCCATTAACGTAATTTTTCCAAGATCGATTTCTTTTCCGAATTTTTCATTGGCAATAATCCCCAATGCATGTGCGATCATCGCCACCTCAAGCGAATGTTCACTGATATTTTCTTTTACAGAATTTCTCATTAGTGCCCACCGCTCAATGTATTTCATCCTTGCCATCATAGCAAAAAAAGGGTATTCTTTCATTTCTTCTTTCCTTTCTGCGGCAGCATTTTACGGATATACTCCCCTGTATAGGAGCCTTCTGTTTTGGCAACTTTTTCCGGTGTTCCCTTGGCGATTACCGTTCCGCCTTTTTCTCCGCCTTCCGGTCCGATATCAATGATATAATCTGCTGTTTTGATCACATCCAGATTGTGTTCAATGACAAGTACCGTGTTTCCGCCATCGGTAAGCCGCTGCAATATCTCGATCAATTTGTGAACGTCCGCAAAATGAAGTCCCGTGGTCGGCTCATCCAAAATGTAAATCGTTCTTCCGGTACTCCGTTTACTAAGTTCTGTCGCAAGTTTGATACGCTGCGCTTCTCCACCGGACAATGTCGTCGACGGCTGTCCCAATTTCACATAAGACAATCCAACATCATACATCGTCTGTATCTTGCGATGAATCGAAGGAATGTTTTTGAAAAAGTCAAGCGCCTCTTCAACCGTCATATCCAGCACATCGTATATACTTTTTCCTTTGTACAAAACATCCAGTGTTTCACGATTGTAACGCTTGCCATGGCACACTTCGCAAGGCACATATACATCGGGCAAAAAGTTCATCTCAATCTTTAAAATTCCGTCTCCTCGACAGGCTTCGCAACGGCCGCCCTTCACATTAAAACTGAATCTTCCTTTCTTGTAGCCTCTTGCCTTTGCGTCCGGCGTGGCAGCAAACAGATCACGGATCATATCAAATACTCCGGTATACGTCGCCGGGTTGGATCTCGGCGTACGGCCGATCGGTGACTGGTCAATATTAATGACCTTATCGAGCTGATCCATCCCTTTGATCTCTTTCACTTTTCCCGGAATACATCTGGCACGGTTCAATGTCTTCGCCAGCATCTTATACAAGATCTCATTTACCAGCGAACTTTTTCCGGACCCGGACACACCGGTCACACAGGTAAATACACCCAGCGGTATATCTACATTTATATTTTTTAAATTATTTTCTTTTGCACCGATTACTTTTAAATATCCGGTTGGCTTGCGCCGTTTCTCCGGCACAGGAATCACGATACGATGACTGAGATAAGCCCCTGTCACCGACTCTTCGCATTTCATAATGTCCTCTGCCGTTCCTGCCGCAACGACTTTTCCACCATGTTCTCCTGCCCCCGGTCCAATGTCTACCACATAATCCGCAGCCAGCATCGTATCCTCATCATGTTCTACCACGATCAAGGTATTTCCAAGGTCTTTTAAATGCTGCAATGTCTTTATCAATTTGTCATTGTCACGTTGATGGAGGCCAATGCTCGGTTCATCCAAAATGTAGGCAACACCTACAAGACCCGATCCTATCTGCGTCGCCAGACGGATACGCTGTGCTTCTCCACCGGATAAAGATGATGTTGCACGGGATAATGATAAATACTCCAGTCCGACATCCAAAAGAAAACCAAGTCTTGATTTGATCTCACGCAAAATCAATTTACCAATCTGAAGCTGTGTCGGTGTCAAGTCCAGACCATCCACAAATTTCTTTAAATCACCGATGGAATAATCACAGATTTCCGCAATATTCCGATCTCCCACTGTAACAGCCAGAGATTCCTTTTTCAATCTTCTTCCCCCACACTCCGAACATGGGGTAATCCGCATAAACGTCTCGTATTCCTGCTTTGTCGTATCCGACGCCGTCTCGCGGTAGCGCCGCTCAACATTTTTTATCAATCCTTCAAATTCAATGCTGTACACACCACGTCCACGCTGTCCCACATAGTGAACATCCACTTTTTCTCCCTTCGTTCCATGAAGAATGATATCCTGAATATTCTGCGGATAGTCTTCAAAAGGGGTAGAAAGATCAAAATTGTATTTTTTTGCCAATGCTTCCATCGTCGCTCTGGTAAAACTTCCCTCGTTCGTCACAGACTGCCATCCCAGCACAGCGATAGCTCCGTCATCAATACTTAGTGACGGATCCGGAATCATCAGTTCCGGGGCAAACTCCATCTTATAACCGATTCCATGACAGACCGGACAGGCTCCAAATGGATTGTTAAATGAAAAACTTCTCGGTTCAATCTCATCAATACTGATCCCGCAGTCCGGGCAGGAAAAACTCTGGCTGAAATTAATCGGCTCTCCGTCAATCACATCTACCACAAGCAGACCTCCGGAAAGCTGCATTACACTTTCAATCGACTCTGCCATACGTTTTTCAATTCCTTCCCGAATGGCAAGTCGGTCCACCACAATCTCAATATTATGCTTTTTATTCTTTTCCAGCGAAATTTCTTCCGACAGATCGTACATATTTCCATCCACGATAACACGTACATAGCCACTCTTCTTTGCCCTCTCGAACACTTTTGCATGCTCTCCTTTACGTCCGCGGACAACCGGTGCCAAAAGCTGTATTTTCGTACGTTCCGGTAAATTCATAATTTCATCGACCATCTGGTCTACCGTCTGCCGCTTAATTTCTTTTCCACATTTTGGACAATGTGGAATCCCGATACGTGCGTATAATAAACGAAAATAATCATATATTTCGGTTACCGTTCCCACCGTAGATCTCGGATTACGGTTTGTCGTTTTCTGATCGATCGATATCGCCGGAGGAAGTCCTGAAATGCTCTCGACGTTTGGCTTTTCCATCTGTCCCAAAAACATTCTCGCATACGAGGACAAAGATTCCATATAACGGCGCTGCCCTTCTGCATAAATCGTATCAAACGCAAGTGACGACTTACCTGAACCACTCAATCCTGTCAATACCACAAATTCATCGCGCGGAATGTCGAGATCAACACCTTTTAAATTATGCTCTTTCGCTCCTCGTATCTGTATGATTCTCTTATTTTCCATTTTATTCCATCTCCTGCAATATCTTTTTCATTTTTATCATCTGATCACGAAGCGATGCCGCCAACTCGAAATTCAGTTCTGCCGCCGCTTGATTCATTTTCTTCATAATCTTCGCAATCTGTTTCTGCAATTCTTCTTCTGACATATATTCCGGATCTTTCTGCAACTCTTCCATTCCTGCATCTGCCTTGGACGAAATACGGATCAACTCTCTGACCGCTTTCTTAATCGTCTGCGGTGTAATACCATGTTCCTTATTATAGGCATCCTGAATTTTACGGCGTCGCTCCGTCTCTGAAATCGCTTTATCCATCGAATCCGTCCGCTTGTCTGCATACATGATTACCCGGCCTTCTGCATTTCTGGCTGCACGCCCAATCGTCTGTATCAACGAAGTCTCCGAACGAAGGAAGCCTTCTTTGTCCGCATCCAGAATCGCCACAAGGCTCACTTCCGGTATATCAAGCCCTTCTCGCAGCAAATTGATACCAACCAGAACATCAAACACATCCAGCCGCATATCCCGGATGATCTCACTTCTTTCCAACGTATCAATATCCGAATGCAGATATTTTACCCGGACACCAACTTCTTTATAATAATCCGTCAGATCTTCTGCCATACGTTTCGTAAGCGTCGTTACCAAAACTTTTCCTTTTTTCTTCGTTACCGCTTTAATTTCTTTCAGCAGATCATCCACCTGACCTGCCACCGGACGAACGATCACTTCCGGATCCAATAATCCGGTCGGACGAAGAATCTGCTCCGTGCGCATCAATTCATGTGTTGCTTCATATTCCGACGGAGTTGCCGAAACAAACATCATCTGATTGATATGACTTTCAAACTCTTCAAAATTTAACGGACGATTGCTCTTTGCTGACGGCAGGCGGAATCCATAATCTACAAGTGTCGTTTTACGCGACTGGTCACCGGCATACATTCCCCGTATCTGTGGAATCGTTATATGAGACTCATCCACCATGATCAGATAATCATCCGGAAAATAGTCCAAAAGGGTATGCGGCATCTCGCCCTCCTTCATGCCATTTAAGTGCATCGAATAATTTTCGATACCGGAACAAAAACCCGTCTCACGCAGCATCTCAATATCAAAATGTGTTCGCTCTGAAATTCGCTGTGCTTCGATCAATTTGTCTTCCGCTTTGAAATATTTGACACGCTCTTTCAATTCTTTCTCTATCCCCGTTATCGCTTTTTCCATTTTGTCCGGAGACACGACATAATGGGAAGCCGGGAATACAACCATATGCTCCAAATTGTTCAACGGTGTTCCTGTCAGCACATCAATTTCCTGAATGCGGTCTACCTCATCTCCAAAAAATTCTACCCGGATTGCCCGGTCCGTCGCTGATGCCGGGAAAATCTCAAGCACATCGCCACGTACCCGGAATGTACCACGGTGAAAATCCATATCATTTCGAGTATACTGGATCTCCACCAGTCTCTGAATCACTTCATCCCGCTCGCGCATCATTCCCGGGCGGAGTGATACTGTCATATTTTGGTAATCAATCGGACTACCCAATCCATAAATACAGGAAACACTGGCAATAATAATAACATCCCGCCGCTCCGTCAGTGCCGCTGTCGCGGAATGGCGCAGTTTGTCAATTTCATCATTGATGGCGGAATCCTTTTCGATATACGTATCCGTCGACGGCACATAAGCTTCCGGCTGATAATAATCATAATAGGAAACAAAATATTCTACCGCATTTTCCGGGAAAAACTCTTTAAACTCACCATATAACTGAGCTGCCAGGGTCTTATTATGGGCAATGACCAAAGTAGGCTTATTCATCTGCTCGATTACATTTGCCATCGTAAATGTCTTTCCGGAGCCGGTAACACCGAGAAGTGTCTGAAACTGGTTTCCCTCTTTAAATCCATCTACAAGTGCTTTAATGGCTTCCGGCTGATCACCGGTCGGTTCGTATTCGGAATGTAACACAAAATGATCCATAATTATCGAAACACCTCCGTCTATGCTTATGTTCGCACGGTTTATCATAAAATATACTCAAAAAATTAAACTCATCGTGTGACTAGTATAACACAATGAGTTTTATAATGCAATAAAAATCTGAACATTTGTTCGTTTTTCTTTTTATTAGTCAAAACAAATTTCATCCATCCTCACGTATTCCGCAATATTTCCATGATCCTGAATCAAATTCAGCAAATCATCTGCTGACATCCAAAGTGTCGCCGTATTTTCATTCGGATGCACGCCAACCCTGTTTCCTTTAAATTCATCATCCATGTAAAAATGCACACGGCACTCTGTATCATTTAATATTCCAAGCGGACCGACAGCCCCCGGTGACACTCCCAAAATCTCATCCAGTTCAGCTTCATAAGCAAATGATAATGCCGACAGCTTATTTTGCTTACGGAATCCTTTTAAATCTATTTTTTTGTTCTGTTTTATCGTAAGAAGATAATAATTTTGTCTTTTTCCATCACGAATAAGCAAATTTTTCGCTGTACATTCGGGATAAGGCAGATTGAGGGAATATAAATCACCCATGTCACGCACCGCTTTATGCTCTGTTATTTCATAGGGAATGTCGCGTTCTTTCAAATAATTGCATATAGATTCTCTGCCCGTAAACAGATCTGTATTTATCTCAATCCAATATCTTTGCATCAGACTCCCCTCATCCATCACTTCATTTTCTAAAACGCCCCGGTTTTTAATAATTGTTTTTGCAGATGCCGGATTGTCCTTATCACAGCACATTAAAACTCGGTCTATCCCCAGTTTTCTGCATTCTTCCAACGCTAGCGCGATCATTTTTGTACCGTAACCTTTTCCTCGTTCACTTGGACGGATGCCATCTCCGATATGCCCACCTCCAAGCAATAATTTTTCATTCAAATAGTGTCGAATATTAACTGCTCCTACAAAAATATTGCGTTTCGTATCAAGACAGAAAAATGTTGAATCCGGAACGTTTTCCTCACTTTCTTTCTTTTCTTCTAAAGCATTCAGATAAGTTTCAAAATTGTGATAATCGCACTTCCGGATTGACCACGGAATGATTTTCTCCTTTGATGCAGTCCATTCATCCATCATCTCATTTAGTTGTTGCTGATACTTTAGTTCGAGTTTTACTAGTCTTAACATAATTTAGCCCCTTCCCGGTTTCATCTTGCTTACTATCTTACCATGTCATCCAAGGACAACTCCTTTTTATGTCGTTTCACATGCAGCATAATATGACCGATATTTCCTTCTCCGGCATATTTGGTTGTATCAAAAAAATTCTGATCCAGTTCAGTCCAGACCAGTTCGTTTTCATCCCCGTCAACCGCTACTTCGTTATTTAATTTTCCCACATAAATTTCCAGATCGCAATTATCAAAAGGATACGATTTTTCTTCCTTCTATATTTCTATTTTTCGGTGTCCACGGTGCCGGACATAATAAAGTCGTTTTCTCGATATCCGGTAACACATCATAAATTGAACATCCCATTTGCTGTTCAAAATATTCTTTGTTTTGAAATGTTATCTCCCAGCCTTTTATGTAATTTTCCATAATTCCATATCTGCGTGTCACATCCACAAACCGTTTTTCCAATATTACAAATCCATAGTCCGTCGCCAGTGCATCTGCTATCTGGATCAATTTATCATAATCATCTGCCTGACAATTCATAATATATTCTTTTATTGCTATTTCTTCCTCTGTTTCCGGTGTATAATCGAACTCATCTTTCATCAGCGGATAAGAATGTGTCATACAAACTCTGGCAACTTCATCCCATCCTTTTTCAATTGCATATTTATACCCCTCATAAACGTGCTGGGGAGTATTTACAATTCCAACTCTTCGCCCAATATCATGAAGCATTCCCACAATATAGGCTTTGTTTTCGTCCATTCCCGGCACTTTTTTTGCAATATTTCTTGCCGCAACTCCGACATTCAATGAATGTTCAATCCACGGACCGGGATTTAATTTCTCCGCTATTTCAAGCTCGATTTTTGCTTCTTTTATTGTAGGTAACATAAGGTCCCCTTTCTATCATTCTCACTGAATAATCTCATATCCTGAGGATTTCAGAACTTCCAATGCCTTTTCATAATTTGTGTCTTTGATTAAAATATAGTCCGTATTATAAGTAGACACTGCAAAAATCGAAATACCACGTTCTGCCAAAATCGTAGAAATTTTAGATAATATCCCAATTAATGAAAAATCTAAAACACCTTGTACGCAAAAGGCTTTCCATCCATCTTCACGCCGAATCACATTGGACGGAACATCTTTTGTAATACATACAAGAGATCTTTCCTCCTCTGTTTTGGCAATAAAACTATAGTCGGCTTCTAAATTTACAAGCGAATAATCTTCCACCTGACATATAGAAAAATTGTGATAAATCTTTTTTATCTGCACAATACATCTCTCCTCAATAAAGTCTACTTCTGCTCATTTCTCATATACAAAAGCGGATACGGATTTCCCTCTTCATCAACGTCTGTTCTTTTTTATGTTGCAAAACCTATACTCCGTAACGATACTCCCTTTCGTCTTTTTCATTTGCAATGATATGATACTTATTAATCACCATTTCTGCCACTTTCTCCGGCAGAAGGTGCGTATTATCAATCTTAATAGGTTCTCAAATAATAGTTGTCCATTTTTTGTATTAAGTTGATGTCTTTCTGTATCTCTAAGCAAATTCCTTTCACTCCATTTTACATCCCGCTTGGATGCCTTTCGCTCCATTCTATGTGGTGTCAAGTTGCGTTCCATACGGGTTTTTAAATCCGCACTAAGCTCCACAAAATAAAATTTACCGCCGCTGTTTGTAAATTGCTTTTCTAACCCTTTCAGATAATCCATTTCACTCTGAATTTCAAATGCTGCAACATACGTAAATATCATATCCACATTATGTTCAACTGCCAATTGAAACGCTTTTTCTCTAATGTAAGAATTAAATTCTTTTTGTGCCGGTGTAGCAAAGCCAAATATCTTATCTGATATTTCGATACTGTCATGATTCATCATCATATTGTATTTCAGTTTATCTCTCAAACTCTCTGCCACCGTCATTTTTCCGACTGCCTGTGGTCCACAAACTACAATTAAATTAGCCATATTCTTCCCTTTCGTCTATTAAAAATCCAATCAAAATTCTTCTAATTCTAAGAATTCAACTGTATTTCTTGTCGCTACTCCACTATATACTTTATCATTCTTGTGCCCTTCCGTCAAATAATGATTTATCACATATTTTGACGTAAAAGGCATATCTAAATTTCCAATCTCATCCACCGGGAACCATTTCAAAATCCCCTCATTTGACTCCAATGAAATATCCTGATCCAGTTCTGCAAAGAAATAATAATTCTGACGAATCTCACCTTTTATATTACGTAGTGTAACGTACTTTAAAGTCAGATTAGACAGTTGACTTTCTTCCACACCCACTTCTTCCTTTAACTCACGCAAGGCACATTGCTTTGCATCATTTAACTCAAATTCTTCAAAATGTCCACCCGCTGTCCCCAGCCATACATCGTTTACTACTCTGCTTCCCTGCCGAAACAAGAGCAATACTTCTTGTCCTCGAAATAAATATATGGATGTCATATTTCGTAACTTGCCTAACATAAATACTCCTTTCCTTTTTCATTAATTATCTTTGATTGATTTTTTCGATAAATCTACTTCGCATTATGCTGAACCGCAGCTCAGAATAGGTCATTGTTTGATTTTTTAATCCGCGAAGGAAATCAGGAAAATATTTATCACTTAAATATTCTGCTGCATTGTTTCTAAAAAAATCATATATTTCACTATAATATATAACTTTAAATTTATCTTTAATGAGTGAATTTTCTATCATTATGTCATTATAATTAGGGACAAACAAATAATAATGTGCCGCCTCCAATTTTTCTTCTTTTTTTATTTTTTCTGTATATTCATAATACTTGTTCAATTGATTTTTCCCATCATCCGTTTTCCCATTTAAACCAGATTTTATCTTGTTTTCAATTACCAGTATCTGGTGTTCATCTCGAATCCATAAATCAATATTTTTGACAGACTCTCGTGTAATTTCAAAGGATGTTCCAAATCCGTCAACCCCTAACACATCCTCTGTAAATTTCACAAACATTCTGTGATTATAATTAAAATAGTATGCCAGTAAATTAGACATGATCAATTCATCATTTTCTTTTCTGATAATTTCAAGAAAAGATACACTTTCTCTACCATGTGATCCATCCGATGTGATTTTTTGCGTGTCATTGTGATCTTCCCATAATGAGTCATTTTCAATTAATTCTTCTATCACATCATATATTTTTGAATACGATTCTTTTGATAAATACGTTCTCATAGACTGTCCAACAATTTTCTTTTTATCAGGCTCAAGAAAAATAACAATCGAATTTCCATCCTCCGCGCTATAATTTGAATCTACTGTAAGAATTATTCTTTTTCCCTTTTTAGGAAATCTAATTGTTTCCGCACGATATGTAGCCATAGTTTCTGTTTCAACCAAGTCTTTTTTACCATGATATAGATTTTTGTTAAATATATCTACAATATTTACTCCTGCATAAAAAATCCTCTGAATTTCATCTAACGAAGTTTTGCTAAGCCCTTCTGCTTTCATAACAACTTCCATTGTTTCTCTCGCTTTAATATTTTGTACAAAAAGTACCTTATCCACATCGTGACCATTAACATTACCATACGGTGTAATAAAAAGATAATTTTCATCATTATCATCCCTAAAAAGATTGATTATTTCGTGTCCTATATTTATACCTTCTTGTAAATAAGAACCAGCAAATAATTGATTTATCAATATTTCACTCATAGTATATTTACCTCCATAAATTTATCTAGTTATTTTCTTTTTCCATATATTCTTGAGTTCAAGTAATAGAAAAGAACTCAATTTTCTTTTTTTATTATTAATTTCTTTCTCAATTTTAGGCAATAAAATCTCAATTAGCCAATGCCTTGTATAATCTGCTTTCCATTTTTTATCATTATCAAACCATTCCATACAATCACTGTTTCCATATGATCCGGGACTCCAAAGAACATTTACAACATCATTCTCCATAAACTGTGCTGACAAAACCGCTACTGCGCCTCCCCTGTGATTATTTGATAATAAATCAATGGTATTACTAGTGAGGGCTACTAACTTATATCCATATATGCGATTTTTATCTAGGTTTATAGTAACTCTTTATAATAAAATTCAATTTACCTGTCTCGTTCATCAATAACATGAATTATTTTATTATCATTGATAATCTTATCGATATTTTCCTTTAAAAATTCCGGTTTAATTTTACTTGATTGGATTTCATCCAGTGATAACCATACCAATTCTTCTCCATCATCTGTTTCCTTTTTACATAAACTTAAATCTTCCTCAAAAACTTTCATGTAATAATAAAATTCTATCGTATGACAATCAAAACCATCAATCTTGCCACCGATACCTTTGAAAAAGTTTTCGCATACGACCGCAAGATGATCCACGCAAGTATGGATACCTGCTTCTTCATAAACCTCTCTTTCAATACAATCCTTAGACGTTTCGCCCATGTGAACTCCGCCACCAATCATATAATAATAGTCTCCCATGCAGCTTTTTACAAACAACATTTTATTATTATGTATTATAATTCCACCTGCGCGATACCTAAACCAATTATTTCCTTTTTCAAATCCACAATCGTATCTCATATTTACCTCCATTTTTATCTCTTTTTTAAATATACAAAAGTTAATCTATCATCTATCTGTTTGCTTTTGTATTCCACATATCCCACACTCTCATATAATCGAAGATTGTCCCTGCTTAATGTGCTGGTAAATAACTCATATGTACAATGTGGAAATCTGATCTCAATTTCATTCAATAGTCGTTTTCCAAGTCCTCTTTTTCTATATTGAGGATTCACCATTAGTTTCCCAATATAAACTGTTCCATTGTCGCATCTTGCCCGTACAGAACCTATAATCTTGTTGTCGTCTTCCATTTTCAATACTACACCATTATTATATTCTTCTATAACTTCGTCAATTGTTTGTTTTAATGGTGGAATATCCTGAGTACCAAACAAATCTGCTTCGCTCTGGTATGCAATATACTGTAAATCCAATATCTCCCATAAATCTTCTTTTGTAGCTTTTTTAATTTCATATTGTCTCATAGAACAATCCCTCCATTCGATATAAATAATAATTTTGAACAATTCTCCAAATTGGAAGTTATCGCTTTCTGCCAATATAGCGACAAACTTTCTTCTTATATTGCAGATACTCATTTCCAAATGTGGCAAATAAAAAATCTTCTTCGACATTGA